>Ga0164293_10000115_pt1 | contig 53853 bp, 41 predicted proteins | sample GEODES118metaG_FD_111487 | JGI IMG/M metagenome (GOLD analysis project Ga0164293, IMG submission 111487) | Eutrophic lake water microbial communities from Lake Mendota, Wisconsin, USA - GEODES118 metaG | ecosystem: Environmental > Aquatic > Freshwater > Lake | place: USA: Lake Mendota...
AAATGTTCCAAAAGTATTTTATGCCATGTTTCTGCACTTATACCAATTGGACAAACAATATAGTGCAATATCGGCTATCGCCTCATTGTACTATTTGTTTGATGCCATCGGCATATACTCCCGAAAGCATTCGGGATAAGATTTATAAAATATTGGCATATTATATAAATCACATTCGTATTATTTGCAATTGATCAGGCGAATTCAGCATCTTCCTTTTCTTTAAGCGCCTTGATGAGGTCGAGTGCTTCAGTAACCACATCGCACATGATTGTGATTAATGAGCCGGGTTGGGCATGATGATAGGCATGCATGATAGCATCTTTTTCTTTGTAAATGATCGTAATAGGAATATCCTTTGGTTTGGTTTCATTGATACCCTCAACCAGAAATTGTACAATTTCTTCTGCGGTTCGTCCACGAAGGTTTTTATCTTGCCGGATGATGATCTCATCAAAAGACCTGCCCGAAATCCTTCCCAATTCTTTGATGTCTTCATCGCGCCTGTCGCCGGTTCCGGAAATGATGCCCACTTTTGGAGTTCCTTCCATCTTGCCAACAAAATCACAGAGCAGTTCAAGCCCTGCCGGGTTATGCGCAAAGTCTACCAGAAATTTAAAATGTTTGAATTCGAACATGTTCAATCTGCCCGGTGTTTGAGCTGCAGAAGGAACAAAAGTTTGTAAGGCTAAACGGATATCTTCAATAGCGATATTTCTCCAGAAATAAGTGCTCAGTACCGCAGGCAAACAGTTCATGATATTGTGAAGAGCTTTGCCGCCGTAGGTAACCGGCACTTCAGTTACTTTCACTACCCTGATTTTCCAGGTACCTTTCATGATGGTGATGTAGCCATTTTCTAACACTGCCGCATAGCCGCCAGATTTAGTATGCGAAATGATTCGTGGGTTTTTTTCATCCATGCTGAAGAGGGCGATGTTGCAGGTAAGGTCATCTTTCATCTGGTATACCAGGTCGTCATCGGCATTGAGTATGGCATATCCGTGTTTGAAAACCGTTTCGGGAACCACCTGTTTTACTTTCGCCATCTGTTCCATACTGTCGATGCCACCTAAACCTATATGATCGGCACTTATATTGGTTACAATCGCCACATCACAATGCTGAAAGGCTAGACCGCTTTTCAATATTCCTCCACGCGCACATTCGAGCACTGCAAAATCTACTGTAGGGTCTTTCAGTACGAATTGAGATGAAACCGGCCCTGTACAGTCTCCTTTCATCATCAGTTGGTTTTGGATGTACACACCATCGCTTGTGGTATAACCTACTTTATAGCCTGCGGTTTTGGTGATATGTGCGGTAAGCCGTGTGGTAGTGGTTTTGCCATTAGTGCCGGTAATAGCAATGATCGGAATAATACCTGTACTTCCTTTCGGGAAAAGCATGTCTACCACAGGCTCTGCCACATTCCTTGGTAGGCCTGCCGAAGGATCAATGTGCATCCGGAAGCCGGGTGCTGCGTTTACTTCCAGGATGGCACCGCCGTTTTCGGTAACGGGTGTACGCAAATCGGTGGCCATGATATCTATGCCGCAGATGTCGAGACCGATGATCTTGGCGATACGTTCGCACATCATGATATTGGCAGGATGCACTTCATCGGTTACATCGGTGCTGGTGCCTCCGGTGGAAAGATTAGCTGTCGGTTTCAGCAACACCAGTTCTCCTTTCGGCGGGATAGTATCGAGAGTATAGCCTTTCTCATCCAGCATTTTCTGCGTAAACTGGTCGATGGTGATTTGTGTAAGTACCTTTTCGTGCCCATATCCGCGGCGGGGGTCCAAATTGGTTCGTTCAATAAGTTCATTGATGGTTGCTGAGCCATCACCAGTAACGGAAGCGGGTGTACGAAGTGCTGCGCAGATGAATTTATAATCTATCACCAACACCCTGAAATCGTAGCCGGTGATGTATTTTTCCACGATGGCACTACGGCCGTAATGTTTAGCTGCTTCGAGTGCTTTTATGGCCTGATCCCAGTTGCTGATATTGGTGGTATTGCCTTTGCCGTGGTTACCATCAACGGGTTTGATCACAATCGGGTAACCGATGCGGTCAATCGCTTCTTTAAGCCCTTCTTCAGTGCGCACTACATTGCCTTTTGGAACAGGTATCTCTGCTGCTTCCAGCAGATTTTTGGTTTCTTCCTTATCGCAGGCAATATCTACTGCAATATTGCCCGTAGTACTTGCAATGGTGGCACGTATCCTTTTCTGATGGATACCATAACCCAATTGAACCAGTGAATGCTTGTTCAGCCTGATGAAAGGGATGCCTCTTTTTGCAGCTTCTTCTACAATACAACCGGTGCTGGGGCCCAGGCGGGTATCTTCCCTGATTTCTCTTAGCAATTGAATGTCTTCTTCCAGTGTATATGGTTCTTCAAAGATGAGCGCGTGGGCGATACGTACTGCAGCTTTTGCTGCGAATACGCCGGCATCTTCCTCCATATAACTGAACACCACATAATATTCGCCTTCCTTTCCGGTGGTTCGGGTGCGGCCAAAACCGGTGTCCATCCCCGCAAGGGTTTGTATTTCCAACGCAATATGTTCAATCACATGGCCCATCCAGGTACCTTCATCCACCCGCTTGAAAAAACCACCACGGGTGCCTTCCGAACAACGGTGTTCAATAAGCGAAGGCATCATGTTTTCCAACCTCTCCCTGAAACCGGCAATGGCATTGGTGGGCATCTGCTCTTTATCTTCCAGGTCGAGTTTCATCTGGATGAGTTTAGTACGCCTTACGCTCCAGTAATTAGGGCCTTTCAATACTTTGATTTCTACAATCTTCATTTTTCGTGTTTATGGGTTTTTGATGATGCTTGATTCGCCTTCTAATTTGAAAAGGTAAAAATTCAGGTCAGTTCAGATTTTAAAGGCTTATACCTGCTCTGATGTTGGAAATTAATACAATCCGCTTGCACCACAAAACTAAAGGCAGGGGAATCTTATCAGCTTATTGTCGTTTTAGGCATATCAAATGTTACATTACAAGTTAAAGCTATCCACAGTGCTGGATAAGTTTTGGATTCCCTTCAAAGCTGAATTTTCGTAAATTTGTATTCATCACAAAAATGATTAGATGGAATTTGCAAAAGGAAAACTACTGGCTATCGGCGGTGCAGAAGACAAAGGTACCAACCTGGAAACAGGAGAAATTCAACGCAATAACCTCAATTTTTTTGAACTGGGTATCCTAAAACGCCTTGTAGAAGAAACCGGCGGCACCCATTCCCGTATCGAAGTGATTACCACTGCCAGTATGATTCCGATAGAAGTAGGCGAGAATTATCTCCATGCATTCGGTAAGATTGGTTGTTCGCATATTGGTGTGATGAACATCCGGAACCGGGCAGATGCAGGATTAAATGACTATATTCAGCGGATCAGCAAATGTGATGCAGTGATGTTCAGCGGCGGAAACCAGATGCGCCTTACCAGTACTTTTGGTGGCACCACTTTACTCGACATCATCCAGCAGCGGTATCAAAATGAATCCGGATTTCTGGTTGCAGGCACTTCAGCAGGAGCCATGGCTATGAGCAATACGATGATCTACGAAGGCAATGCTTCAAGGGCTCACCTCAAAGGTGAAGTACGCATCACCACTGGTCTCGGTTTTATGGATGACGTAATTTTTGATTCTCATTTTGAGAAACGGGGACGATTCGGCAGGCTCGCACAAGCAATTGCAGCTAACCCTTCCTGTATTGGAGTAGGTTTGGGCGAAGATGCCGGGATGCTTATCACCGACGGAAACCGGATGGAAGCTATCGGAAGTGGCCTGGTAATGATTTTAGACGGTCACGAAATCCGCTTCAGCAATATTGCAGATATTCCGGATGGTAATCCCATCAGTTTAGAAAATCTTCAGGTGCATTTTTGTGAGAAAGGCAATGGTTACCTGGTGAAAGAACGAAAGTTTATTATTGATGCCATTGAGTCGTTGGATAACAAACGGGTTAGGGCTACAGGTTAAGGAGATGTTCCGGATGATTCCGGTACGATCATCCGGTAGCCGATACCATGCAGGTTTTCAATGCGTATTTCCCCATCCATAACAAAGATCTTCCGCAGCCGGGATACAAATACATCGAGACTTCTTCCAAAAAAATAACCGTCCTGCCCCCAAATGGAAGTGAGTATCTGTTCCCGCTTCAATACTTCATTCCGGTGTTCCAGAAAAAAATTCAGTAGCTCGGCTTCCCGTTGGGTGAGTTCGATCATTTTGTTTTCATGCTGCAACTGGAAATTGGCCGGGTCGAAAAGGTATTTACCCGCAGCTATCAACTTTCGGTTAACCATACCCGTTTTTTTGCTTCTCGTGATGAAGATTTCAATTTTCAACACCAGCTCTTCTATGCTGAATGGTTTAACCAGGTAATCATCGGCACCGATTCTTAATCCTTTTAATTTGTCTTCTTTCAATGTCTTGGCCGAAAGGAAAATGATAGGAATATCCTGGTTTACCTTCCGTATCGATTCTGCCAGTTCAAAACCATCCATGCCCGGCATCATCACATCGAGTATGCAGAGGTCGTAACGGTTATGGTTAAATGCTTTTAAACAATCAGCCCCATCTGAAAAATGATCTACTTCATAGTAATGCTCTTCCAGGTTTTCTTTGGTAAGCAGGGCTAATGTGGCATCATCTTCCCCGTATAGGATTTTTTGCTTTTTCATGGCTTATTGATTTGAACCCTGATGATGGTACCATTTCCGGGTTTGCTTTGAACAGATAATTTCCAATGATGCAATTTACAAACCTGCTGCACATAATACAAACCAAGCCCAAAGCCTGTTACAGCAGATCTTTTGGTTCCCGGTATCCGGTAAAATTTTTCAAATACCTGTTTCTGGTGTTTCAAAGGTATTCCTATTCCATTATCCGAAACTTCAATCTGTATCGCCTGCGTGGTGCTAAACAATCTGATTTGTATATGCGGTTGACCTTCACAGTATTTCACCGAATTATCCAGGAAATTATAGATGATATTCGAAAAATGAAAAGGGTCCGCTAAAATCTCAAGTCCTGTAGTTTCTTCCTCAAAATCGATAAAGGCCTCCGGATATTTCATCTGCACCGATTCGATAGACTGCCTGATGAGTGAACCCGGAAGAATAAGAGATTTTTCCAGCACATTCGGCTGACTGTCGCTTCGTGCTATGTTCAAAATCTTTTCGAGATGCTGATTGAGTTTATTACCCTGATCTATTATCATCTGGCTGTATTTCTGCATCTTTTCATCAGCAGCCAATGTTTCGCTTTTTAAAATTGAATTTGCTGCAATAAGCATCGAAGCCAAAGGCGTTTTGAACTCATGCGTCATATTGTTGATGAAATCTTTCTGCAGGTTTGCAAATTTCTGTTGCTGCAAAATGATGTATATGGCATAGAGATAGATGAACAAGGCAATAAGCATGATTACTGAAAACAGGATCCAGGTTTTGAGGGAGGAAAAAATATAACTGTTGAACTCCGGAAAACGAACAGCAAAATAATATACAAGATGACTGGCCTTTGGGAAGAAAGCTGCCTCATTGATGGCTGCCGTATCTGTTTTGCCAATGTGCACATACCTTCCATACATCATGGCATCTGTTTCACAATCGTAGATGGCATATTCAAAATTGGTGCTGATGCCCTTACTTTTGAATTTGCTGGTAAGGATCAGTTCGAGCACACCTGCATCAAAATCATTACGCAAGTTGACGATATAATAATCGGCCGATTTTTTTTCGATGGGATTGCTAGCCTGGTTTTGATACCCATAGTAGGCATTGATTTCACTGGCTACTTCAAGAAGGGATACCTGTATATTCTGGCTGAACTTCTTTTCTTCGTAGCTGAAAGCCTGACGAAGCAAATAAACCTGCATGGCGATGATGCCAATGAATGCGAGTGTTCCCGCAATCACAATGAGTTTAAGTTTATTTATTTTCACTGCTGAACACGTAATCTAACCCAAACGGTTTCCATTTGGTCTTGAAAGGGTCAATAAAAATAGTTGTAAATGAAACGGTCGCCCGGATAAGAACTGCTGCCCACCACCTGAACCGTTTGGGGATATTTAGATCTGCCGGGCCACTCCGTGGAAACCAAATCAAATTCGTCTCCATATAAAAAATCACCCAGGGAATTATAGGCCGAATTGAAAAAGATGACCGGTATCCTTGGAGATGCGAAATCGATATAAGTGGGCAGGATATTGGTGTTGCTGATCGTCTTGTAATTGGTATTGCCCAGTATTTCGAGGTCGTTCGGAACAAACAGCCATGAATAATGCAAACCGCCAATGTTCAATTTTGACAGAGGGTTGATGAGGCTGCTGTACCCGAAGCCTTCCAAGCGCGCAAAACGGGAAGAAATGGGGTTAGGGTACACCACCTTTAAGGCTTCTAAAGAACTGTCTGCCCGGTAGCGCACCGTGTCGAGCCTGAAGGGGGTTAGCGGGTTCCCGGGTGCCGTATTCCGGCTCATCCGGATCGTCAGGACGGTATTGCTGAGGTACTGGTATTCGCGCACCATTGTTTGGCGGAAAAGGGTACCACCCAACTGGCTGGCAGTTTGAATGGTGCTGTCTTTTTGAATGATGCCTTGCGGGCTATAAACAAAAAAAGTACTGTCGTTATAAGATGCACCCGCTCCCGGATTGCCAGCCTGATTTTTAGGTGAGATGATGAGGGATGGTTTTGATTGGTTGCCAGTGTAAATGAAACGGAGGGTGTTGGAGTCTGGGTAGGCACCCAGGTCACGGATGCCAATTTCCTTCACCCTCTTTTGCGGGTCGTAATAGAAACTAAAAACAGTGGTGGTGTCTGTGAAAGAAGTGGTGGCATAAATGACTTGCAATTTTCGGATAAGCGTTACCGTATCCCGTGGTAAGCTGTCAACCGGGGTTACCGGCAAGGTATCTGTATTGGCTGGTGGCAGCGGGTCATTCTTGCTGCACGAATGGAGGGAACCGGCAGCCAGAATGGCAAAAAATAACAAATGCCGGAGCACCGGTTTGATCGTTGTATTCAATCTGGGCTTTTGACCTGCCGGAATCGTTGTTAGCAATTTTTTCATTTTATTGGCTATCGTGCTTCAACAAGATAATAATTTTTTTTTCCTACCTGAACCAGGATGTATCGGTCATGCAATAAATATGATTGGTCTACACGCAATTGCACATCATTTATTTTTTGCCGGTTGATGTTTACTCCGCCATTTTGAATCATTTTTCTTCCGGCACCTTTGCTTTCAAAAATCCCGGTTTCGGTAAGAAATACCAGCAAATCGGTACCAGCGGATAGTGTTGCCTGTGAGAAATGGGTGCGAACAATTCCTTCAATGGCATTCAGGTCATCAACACTGAGTTCGCTCACGGAAATTTTTTGATTAGAAAATAATTTCTCAGTGGTTTCGATAGCTTTTTCGTAAGCTGTTAATCCATGTACGAATAAAGTGGTTTCACGTGCCAGCGTTTTCTGCAAAAGCCGTTCAGCCGGATTTTCGCGGTGTTGGCTGATCAGTGTATTGATGGTGGATTCATCCAGAAAACTAAAAATCTTGATCCAGCTTTCTGCATCTGAATCGGATGCATTCAACCAAAACTGGTAGAACTGATAAGGACTGGTTTTCTCCGGATCAAGCCAGATATTTCCTTTCTCTGTTTTGCCAAACTTACCTCCATCTGCTTTTTTGATGAGCGGGCAGGTAAATGCGAAAGCTTCTCCTCCTGTTTTCCGGCGGATCAGTTCAGTGCCGGTAACGATATTGCCCCATTGATCGCTTCCTCCCATTTGTAACCTGCAGTTTTTATGCTGATAAAGCCAGTAAAAATCGTAGCCTTGTACCAATTGATAGGTAAACTCTGTAAACGACATGCCCTGTTCTCCTTCAAGTCTTTTTTTTACACTGTCTTTCGACATCATGTAATTAACGGTAATATGCTTTCCGGTATCTCTTATAAAATCTAGAAAACGGATCTCTTTAAACCAGTCGTAATTATTCAATAGTTCAGCACCTGAAGGAAGTTTATCATCAAATTGAAGGTACTTTTCTAGTTGAGCTTTTACTCCGGCTATATTTTTTTGCAAGGTGTTTTCATCCAGCAAGTTGCGTTCTTCACTCTTCCCACTTGGGTCGCCAACCATCCCTGTTGCCCCACCAACCAGGGCAATTGGTTTGTGCCCCGCTTTTTGGAGATGAACCAAAAGTAATATGGGAACAAGACTGCCTATGTGCAAACTGTCGGCTGTTGGGTCGAAGCCAACATAACCCGAAGTCATTTCTTTCTGAAGTTGGGTTTCAGTTCCGGGCATAATGTCCTGTATCATACCCCTCCATGATAATTCTTTAATCAGATTTTCTGTGCGTGTTAAATTTTTCATTATGCGGTTAATGGGGGTAAAAATAAGCATATTGCACTAATGCTTTCTTCTTTTGGAAGGGTAAAGGCTAATGCCAGGGCAATTCTGTAATCAATAACCTGCTTTTTTCCTGTTTAATCATCTGTTTAAAACGGAAACTTTTTGTTTAAAAAAATGAATAATCGTAAGTTTTAAGTTGTAAATTTGAGTACTTCAATTTTCGAAACACAATGCTTTTGCACAATTTTTTATATGAACAGGCGTTGCCCGTGTTTAATTCGTATAACATCCAATTTTACTCATTAACACAATAACATGAGGCCCTATTTCGCCGCTGCACTAATCACTGCTTTGTTGTTTAACAGTCCTGTAAAAGCGCAGTTCAGAACTTACTCCAATGAATTTCTCAATATTGGTGCCGGGGCCCGTGGATTAGCGATGGGCAATGCTCAGGTAGCAACGGTAAGCGATGCATCAGCAGGATATTGGAATCCGGCGGGGCTTACCGCGGTTAAAAATAATCCACAGGCCAGTTTTATGCATGCGGATTATTTTGCCGGCATCGCCAAATACGATTACCTGGCTGTTGCTGTTCCGGTTAAAGAAAAAAAGCGAACGCTTGGCTTTTCTCTTTTGAGATTTGCAGTTGACGATATTCCGAATACGCTTTTTCTGGTAGAGCCAGATGGAAGCATCAATTACAATAATATCCAAACTTTTTCTTCAGCCGATTATGCGTTTCTTTTTTCTTTCGCACAGCAGATTAAAGAAACCGATAAAGTTAGGATTAGTGTAGGAGGAAATGCAAAAGTGATTTACCGTAAGGTTGGCCAGTTTGCCAATGCCTGGGGTTTTGGCCTCGATGCCGGGGTTCAGTTGCAAGGAAAGAAATGGCATGCAGGATTGGTAGCACGCGATGTTACCACTACTTTCAATGCCTGGTCGTACTCCTTTACCGATAAGGAGAAAGAGGTGCTTTACCTCACCAATAATGATATTCCGGTGAAGTCAACTGAAATTACTGCACCCCGGCTTGTATTGGGAGGGGCTTACCGTTTCAACATTGGAAAAGCAGTGAAATTGCTTGCAGAGGGTAGTCTCGATTTTACTTTTGATGGCAAGAGAAACACGCTCGTAAGTTCCGATCCGATAAGTATCGATCCTCATTTGGGTATTGAAGCGGCTATCAAAGAGGTGTTTTTTGTAAGAGCGGGGATCACCAATTTTCAACAGGCTCTTGCAGATGAAGATACCCTTAACCAGAAGAAAGTATGGATTTATCAGCCCAGTTTAGGTGCCGGCTTTAAAATAAAAAATGTAACCCTCGATTATGCATTTACAAACCTTGCCAACCAAAACAATCCATTGTATACCCATGTGTTTTCTATCAGCATCAACTTTGTAAAACGTAAACAGGATTAATCAATTCTCCAGTCATGAAAAAATACGTATACACCAGCTTTTTGTTCCTGTTGCTCGTTCCATTTGCCCATGCACAATTGAACAATAGCTGGATTGATTATAATAAAACCTATTTTAAATTCAAGCTGGCTAAAGACAGTCTTTGCCGCATACCACAGCCTGTGCTGGCTGCTGCTGGCCTAGCTTCAGTGAATGCAGATCATTTTCAACTCTGGAGAAACGGAGAGCAGGTTCGTTTATACACTTCAGTTAGTAATGCACCTCTTGCTTCTAATGATTACATCGAATTCTGGGGCGAAATGAATGATGGCCGCCCCGACAATGAACTATACCGCGATGCCGACTTCCAGCTTTCCGACAGGTATAGCCTCGAAACGGATACCGTCGCCTACTTTCTTACAGTGAATAACAGTACGCCCAACCTCCGGTTCAATACAGTAATCAATACAGCTCCTAGTGCAGCTACTCCTGATGCTTATTTCATGCGCAGCATCGATTATCATTTTAAATCGCAGATCAACCGGGGTGAAGCAAGGCCGGTAGGGGAATATGTGTATTCCTCTTCTTATGATCCAGGAGAAGGTTGGACGAGCAACGCTACTGCACCATGTTGCGACCTTACCAAGGAGTTTTTCGATCTCAATGTATATGCTGCTGGCCCTCCTAATAGTTTAAGTTTTCGCATAAACGCCGCCGGCAGTGCGCCAAACACAAGGAACCTCAAGGTGAAATTGTTTCAGAACGAAATTACAACTGCTCCTTACAGCAGCCCCATCAGTATGCCATTCTTCAATTACAGGAAAGCCGAAATCAACAACCTGCCTTTGAGTTTGTTGCAAAGCCCTTCGTATCTGGCCGTTTATATGAATGGTACTTCTGCTTCCAGTTTCGACCGTATTGTTGTGGCTAGCCTTGGCATCACTTATCCTGCTACCTTCAATTTTGCAGGTCAACGTTATTTCCCATTCAATCTGGCTCCTTCTGCTACAGGCAATTATCTGGTGATTGATAATTTCAATAATGGCAGCACTGCTCCTGTACTTTACGATTTTACCAATGGAACCCGCTATGTTGGCGAAATTGCCTCCACTCCGGGAAAAGTTAAATTCGAATTGCCCGCGTCCAACCAGGCCCGCAAGTTTATACTGGTTAGTGCTGAAGGTACTTATACTGTAAATACGCTTACCTCAAAAACCTTTGTGAATTTAAATCTTGCTTCCAATCAAGGCGATTATCTTATCATCAGTAATTCCGTTTTATTTAATGACGGCAGTGGTAATGATTTTGTAGACCAGTATCGCCAATACCGCAGTTCTTCCAATGGCGGTGGCTACAATGCTAAAGTTTACGATATCAACGAACTTACCGATCAGTTTGGTTATGGCATAAAGCATCATCCTTCTGCGGTGCGCGATTTCATTCATTTTGCTCACGACCAGTTCGCTAACGAACCACAATATATTTTCATCATAGGCCGGGGAGTGAACTATATCGATCAGAGCCAACATGCTGCCGATCCGGTTGCTGATCAGCTGAACCTTGTTACCACTTTTGGATGGCCTGCTTCTGATGGTCTGCTATCTGCGCTTCCCGGAACCAGTTTGCCAGTTGTGCCTGTTGGCAGGATTGGTGTGGTGAACACCACCGAATTACAAAATTATTTACTCAAGATTCAGGAATATGAAACCGCTCAGCGCACACCAGGCTCCTCTATAGCTGAAAAAGGCTGGATGAAAAATATTATTCATGTTGCCGGAGGTAAGGACAGCAGCGAGAATGAACTGTTCAAAGGCTATATGAACGCTTACAAAATGATTGCTGAAGACACGTTGTATGGCGGTGAAGTAGAAACCTTCGCAAAAACATCAACCGGAGCAGTGCAGCAAGCCAGCAGCCAGCGCATCGAGCAGTTGTTCAATGAAGGGTTAGGATTTATTGGTTATTTCGGCCATTCTTCGGCCAACACTTTTGAGTTTAATCTCAGCAACCCCGATCTGTACAACAACCCTGGAAAGTATCCCTTTTTTAATGTAAGCGGATGTAGCGCAGGTAATTTTTTTACTTTTGATCCTCTTCGGTTATCCGGCAACTTAAGTCTTTCAGAAAAATATGTACTTGCTCATGAAAGGGGCAGTATCGGCTTTCTGGCAGATACCCATTTTGGTATCGGTCCATACCTCAATTTTTACAATACTACTTTATATGAATCATTTTGTAAATCCATGTATGGAAACAGTATCGGTAATCAGGCAAAACATGTGGTAGAACAATTGGGTGGAAGTGATCCCAACCTGAACTTCTATACGAGGATACATCTGGAAGAGATTGCCCTACATGGCGATCCGGCCATCAAAATCAATACATTTCCCAAACCGGATTATGTGATCGAAGACCAGTTGGTGCGCATCAGTCCGAATATCATTTCTGTAGCCGATAATAATTTCAATGTAAAAATCAAGATGCTCAATATCGGTAAAGCAGTGGGCGATTCGATGTGGGTTACGGTGAAAAGGAAATTACCCAATGATACCATCAGGGTCTTGTACAACCAACTCATCAGGGCCACTAGAAATGTAGATTCATTGGAATTGAATGTACCCATTGTACCCACTAGCGATAAAGGGTTGAATCAGTTGATTATAACCCTCGATGCCACCAATCGCATTGATGAATTGTATGAAACCAATAATACGGTGACTAAAGATTTTTATATTTTTGAAGATGAACTCAGGCCTGCGTTTCCATACGACTATGCCATCATCAATCAACAGAATATTACTTACGTAGCCAATACAGCCAATCCGCTCAGCGGGCAACGCCAGTATGTGATGGAAGTGGATACTACTGAATTGTTCAATTCCCCTTTCAAAAAAACATATAATAAAACCGGAGTAGGGGGCATAGTAGAATTTACTCCGGCAAATATTACTTTTACTGATAGCACTGTTTATTACTGGAGGGTGGCCATGGTTCCGCAGAATAGCCTGCCATATATCTGGAACAGCCATTCCTTTATTTATCTGCCCGGCAGCTCAACCGGCTTCAACCAATCGCATTACTATCAGCATAAGAAATCGATTTATGAGAATATCAATCTTTCTGCAGACCGTACATTTAAATTTGATGTAGTACCCAAGAGCCTTACGATCAGAACAGGATTATTCCCTTATTTCAATTTCGACCGGATCAATGTCAACCTCGATTTCGACCAGTTGGAATTATATGGATGTATTTATAATGCCATCCAGTTTTATGTATTCGATACCACTACTTTGCAACCCTGGTACAATTACAACGTATCGCCAACCAATGCAAGGTTTGGCAGTTACCGTGTTTGTGCTTCCGGAACGGATACTGCACGACGCTTTTTTGAATATCCTTACAACAACCCTGCTTACCGCCGAAGTGCGATGGATTTCATCGATCTGATTCCTAATGGCATGTACGTTGCCATCACCAATCTTGGCAATAACAACAGCAACAGTTCTTTTATCGACCAATGGAAGGCAGATACCACAACGCTTGGTTCGGGTAATTCACTTTATCATAAGCTCAAATCGATCGGGTTTACCCAAATCGACAGCTTCACCCGTAACCTGCCTTTCCTGTATTTTTTCAAGAAGGGAACTAACAGTTACGTACCAACGCAAATAATAGGGCCACAGGATTCCTCTTATATCGACAAGAGCTTCGCCCTCGCCACCAGCAGCAGCGAAGGCACTATCACTTCCGCAACTTTTGGTCCGGCCAGGTCATGGAGTTCCATGCATTGGAGGGGTTTGAGCAACGATCCCAATCCTCAGGCAGACAGTGTAAAAATCAAAGTTTGGGGGGTTAAATCAAATGGTATCACCGACCTGCTTGCTACTGTTGCGCCTGCACAGGATACGAGTCTGGCCTTTGTTGATGCCACGGTTTATCCCTTTATCAAATTACAAATGGAGAACAAGGATTTACAATATATCACTCCACATCAATTGCGCTACCTACGTATCAACGCTTCACTTTCTCCGGAAGGTGCTGTAGCCCCTGAATTATTATATCGCTCAAAAGACACAGTAGATCAGGGCGAACCCATTCAGTTTGCATTAGCCTTCAAAAATATCAGTCAAACAGCATTCGACAGTTTACTTAAAGTGAAGCTGATCATCACCGACAGGAATAATGTTCCGCATGCGATCTCCATCCCTAAACGAAAAGCGCTCATAGCCGGTGATACATTGGCGCTTGAATATGCCATTGACACCCGCAACTATCCGGGTAATAATACTTTGTTTGTTGAGTTCAACCCTGATAACGACCAACCCGAACAATATCATTACAATAATGTGCTGTACAAGGATTTTTATGTACGTGAAGACCTTTACAATCCTTTACTCGACGTTACTTTCGATGGCGTACGCATACTCAATAAAGATATTGTTGCATCCAAACCTCATATCATTGTGAAGTTGAAAGATGAAAGCCGTTATCTGGAATTGAAAGACACTTCCCTGATCAGTTTACAAGTTCGTTACCCCGACCAAAGCCTGCACACGTATAGTTTTGGTGATACGATGCGCTTCAATCCGGCCAATTTATCTACGGGTGATAATACCGCCAGTATCGATTTTATGCCTTATTTTCCGGTAGACGGGGAGTATGAACTTATTGTTTCAGGCAAAGATGCCAGCGGCAACAAAGCCGGAGAAATGGAGTACCGCATTGTGTTTTCAGTGATCAATAAGCCGATGATTTCGAATATGCTCAATTATCCGAATCCGTTCACTACTTCAACTGCGTTTGTATTCACGGTTACCGGAAGTGAAGTGCCGCAGAATATCAGGATCCAAATACTTACCATTACCGGTAAGGTGGTGAAAGAAATTACGAAGGATGAACTGGGTCAGATACATATCGGACGTAATATCACCGATTACAAATGGGATGGTACCGATATGTACGGTCAAAAGCTTGCCAATGGTGTTTATATTTACCGGGTACTCACCAACCTCAACGGCAGATCGCTGGATAAATACAAAGCATCTGGTGATAATACCGATCAGTATTTCAACAAAGGATACGGTAAGATGTACCTCATGCGATAAAAATTTCCATATTAGTAAAGTATTCCTTTCGGCTGCAGACCTTCTGCAGCCTTTTTTGTTTTTACCTTCGCTGAAAAATCAACATGGCAAAGATTGGTATCAATATCGCAACGGGAAGCCTGCAAAAGGATGAAATGATTGTGGGGATCGACCTGGGAACCACCAATAGCCTTGTAGCCATCATCCATCCGGAAACCAAAAAACCGGTAGCTCTAAAAGAGCATGACGGCAGTTCATTGGTTCCCTCTATCATTTATTTTTCTCCTGATGGGCAGGTAAAGGTTGGTGAAGCAGCCATACCATTCTTGCTATCCGACCCCAAAAGAACCATATTTTCTGCCAAGCGGCTGATGGGTAAGCGTTATGATGATTTGCGTCAGCATGCAGCATTTTATACCTACAAAGTGATTGATAGCGACGCCGATGGAATGGTGAAAGTGCAGGTAGATGATAAATTCTATTCCCCGGTTGAATTGTCGTCGCTCATTCTGAAAGAGTTAAAACTGAGGGCTGAGCATATCCTTAAAACAAACGTTTCAAAAGCGGTGATTACCGTTCCCGCCTATTTCAACGACGCCCAGCGCCAGGCCACAAGAGACGCAGGTAAACTGGCAGGTTTGGATGTGTTGAGGATCATTAACGAACCTACTGCAGCAAGCCTTGCTTATGGTCTTGATCAGCAGGGCGGCCAATCGGAACCGTTAGTAGCTGTTTATGATCTTGGTGGAGGCACTTTCGATATCTCCATCCTTCGGATATCCGATGGCGTGTTTGAAGTGTTATCTACCAATGGAGATACCTATCTCGGTGGCGATGATATCGACAGGAGCATACTGAATTACTGGGCAAAGCAGTTGGGTTGGGATGAGGCAGATCATACTGCTGATCCGGAAAGATGGCAACAACTTCGGTTAAAAGCGGAATTGGCGAAAAAGCAATTATCCGATTCATCCAATTGGGAAGATAAGATCGGCGAACTGGTACTTTCATTAACCCGTGAAAACCTTGAAGCCCTTACAAGGCCTTTGCTTGAAAAGACGCTTGTTTCCTGTGCTGCTGCATTGAAAGATGCCGGCATTAAAAAATCTGACTTGCAGTCCGTAGTAATGGTGGGTGGCAGTACCCGCATGCAGATGATAAGGGAGGCAGTGAGTGAGTTTTTTGGGTTAGAAGTGAATACCAGTGTTCATCCCGATGAAGTGGTGGCATTGGGAGCAGCCATACAGGCAGATATCCTTGCAGGCAATAACCGAAAATTGCTGTTACTGGATATTACGCCATTGAGTTTAGGAATTGAAACAGCTGGTGGACTGATGGATGTGCTCATTCCAAGGAATTCAAAAATACCTTCTGCTGCGGCCAGACAATATACTACACAAATAGATGGACAATCTGGAATGCGGATCAGTGTATTCCAGGGCGAAAGAGATTTGGTGAAAGACAACAGAAAGCTCGCAGAATTCAACCTGGTCGGAATTCCGGGAATGCCAGCCGGTATGCCCAAAGTGGAAGTGTCGTTTTTAATTAATGCGGATGGGATTCTCACCGTATCGGCCAAAGAACTCCGTAGTGGCGTTCAGCAAAACATACAAGTAGTACCCAGAGAAGGGTTGACTGATGAAGACCTGGAGAAGATGTTGATGGAAGCCATTTCTCATGCTAAGGAAGACATAGCTTTACGTGCCTTAACGGAAGCCCAAACGGAAGCCGAACAACTGCTGAAAACCACAGAAAGGTTTTTACAGAAACATTTGAATGCGCTTACTCAGGAAGAACTGCTTGAAACAGCCAATGCCATGCAGGCGTTGCAACTCTCGCTATCGATGGAGGACAAAAATCTCATTCAAACAAAAATTGAAGCGCTGAATGAAGTGTCGAAGCCTTATGCAGAGCGGATTATGGATGAGGCCGTTGGTGCCGCGATGAAAGGTAAGACTGTTTAACGGTAAGATAGGCTAGTAGGAATATACACAATACTCCGGTAGAAATACTTAACCACATCATCCGGCGTACTATAAAAGGATCAAATCGGAACCACACTTCCTGATTTCCTTTTTGAAGAGGAATGGAAATGAATGGATTAGGTTTGATGGCAATCCGCTGTTTGTTGATGGATGCCGTCCAGTGCGGATAATTTTGCTGTTTGTAAACCAATAAGGCAGATGAACTGGTACTAACGGATAGGCCTAACTGATTTCCACTGAAGGCCATTATATTAAAAGCAGATGAATCATTGGAACCTTCTATGAATACATAAGGTTTTGAAATATACCGGGGTACCCATTCCGAATAAATATTTTTGGTTTCATTTAATTCTACAGGATAAAAGGCGAAAGTTGAGGTGCCCAGTTGTTTATTGTAAAAACTCCAGTCGCCTACAAGTGCCGACTCAGTTTCATGGATAGTATGGATTGCGGCCACTGGTTGTAGCATAGGTATGGGTATGCCTTTAGGCGATTGGTTCAGCACTTCCTGAACTTTTGATACCGAAGTTTGGCCAACCCCTGTAAAAGGAAGATGGAGCAGGGTAGCCAAAATCAGATCCATAGCAGCCACCCAAACCAGATATCTCACTTTACGTTTTTGTAAAAACCATAATATCAATATCAGGAATAGCATCTGAATGGTAGCCTGTATCCAAAGGCAATCAAAGAAATGCAAACCATCGATGAAAGCTTTTAGTTTGGCATTTAGATTACCGGCTTTGTATACCTGAGTCATTTGTAAAAAGATACTCCGTTTGCTCCCGAAACTTTGTATCAGGCCCACAACCAATGCAATCCCGCAAATTCCTATCCAGAAATAAATGATGCGCTCTAATAAATTGCCGATTTTCTGTTTTCTTTTCAGAGCGGCATCAAAAGCTGCGGCAGCAACCAACAGCATACAGAAAATACAGCATATCATGAACTCGCCATTCAAGCGCACATAACTCATGCCCGGGAAAAAATGATAGGTTATTTTTCGGGCAATACCACCTAATGAGAGTAACAAAAAAAATAATCCGCTATACAGGAAGAATTTTTGAAATGCGCTTTTCTTTTGAAAGAGTGCACAACTGAAAAAAATAAGTAAAGGCAATCCGATATAGGCATTACGCATAGAAATATCTGTATGGAAAAGACTGTCCATCTTAACGGTTGCCAGCGGTAAGATGAAAGATAAAAAGCACGGTAGTGAAAAAGGATTTTCCAGGGCAGCAGAAATGGCTACCTTTTCGCCTCTTGTAAAGTGAGGTAAAATATCTGCGTAACCAGAAATCATACCCGCAGAAAGCAGAAGCAAAATCGCAATCATGCTGCCATTAGCAAATACAAACTTGCTTACTTTCTTAGGTCTTTCTGCTTCTTCATTTTCAGTGAAAAAACTAAACATAAGATATGCGATGAAAAAATAGATGGAACCGATAATGATTCCGGGATGTGCAGAAGCAACAAGAAAGTAAAAGAACAATGCAGTACGGATAATATTTTTCGGGCTGCGCCGTTTTTGAAGTGTGCGAAAAGACCATAAGCACCAGGGCAGAAAGGAGGCCCCGCTTATCCAATTGAAATGCTGCAGGTGGCCTACCATATAACCTGAACACATGAAAGCTATTCCGGTAATGGCAGCTACTGTTCCGGAAAAGCGGAAACCTTTGCAAAGTGTGAACATACCGGAGCCGGCAACCAACAGGTAGAACAGCAATTCTATGGTGAAACTGTAGGCATTGTAACCTGAACTCAAAGCAACCAGCCAGGTAACAGGGCTCCAGAAACCACTGTTCATATCGCCATACTGAGGAAGGCCATAATTGATATAAGGGTTCCACCAGGGAAAGTGTTCGCTGCGCAGGCTTTCACTAATGAAAAATCGGGATGGAAAATATCCGTTAAAGGCATCATTTTTTAAGAAAAAAAGAAAAGAAGCAACAGGTAAAAAAGAGAGTACAAGTACTATGATTAAAAACAGGGCGGTTTTTGGCCGGGTCCAGGATGATTTTCTTTTAACTTGCATTGCCTAAAAATACATTTTTGCTCCATATGTCTCAAAGAAGATTTGATGATTTCAACAGGCACGCTTCCGATTATCGTGATGTGCATACTAAGAATATCCGCATATCAGGTGCCGATAGCTTTTATTTTGCAGAATTCAAGGTGAAAGAAATCATGCGTTTTGAAGAGAACCGCAAATCTTATTGTCTGGATCTTGGATGTGGCGATGGTACTACAGAGGTTTTTATAGATAAGCATTTTCCGGCTGTTACGGTTGAAGCAGTTGATGTATCGCAGGCAAGCATACTCGAAGCTGAAAAAAAGAAATTGAAGCGGGCATCATTTACTGTTTATGATGGGGAGACCATCCCGTTTGAAGACAACTGTTTTGATATGGTACTGATTGCTTCAGTGATGCATCATATTGCATTTAACCTGCATGAATCGGTAATCAAGGAAACCTTACGAGTGTTGAAACCTGGTGGGAGGATCTATATTTTCGAGCACAATCCTTTAAACCCATTTACGCGGTATTTGGTAAAAACTTGTGCATTCGACAGGGATGCCCGTTTATTAAGTCATGGGTATTGTAAAAGATTGCTTACCGGTGCAGGTTACCGGGAAGTAAATACCCATTTCCTTTTGTTTTTTCCCCGGATGAAATGGATAGCACCATTACTGCGCCGGGAGCAAAGCCTTGATTGGTTGCCTTTAGGTGCCCAATATCTTTGCAGAGCCATCAAATAATTAGGGGAAGTTTGTTTTTTTCACCACATACAATTGCCGGTTACGCACGGCCTCATTAATTCGACTGATATATTCTCCAATGATTCCCACACTTAACAATTGGATGCCTCCCAAAAACAATACCGTTACCATGATGGAAGACCAACCGGAAATGGTTGCTCCCCAAACCAGTTTAGCCAGCAACACATAAATGATCAGCAGAAAAGAAATGGCTGAAACAATCAGTCCGCTGATGCTGGCAAATTTCAATGGGAAATTTGAAAATCCGGTGATGCCATCAAATGCAAACCGGAACATTGCAGCATAGGTAAAATTAGATTTTCCTTTCTTGCGGGAGTCCCGGGTATAATTGATTTGTGATTCTTTAAAACCTAGCCAGGCAATTTGTCCGCGTAGAAACTTTCTATGGTCTTGCATCCGCAAGAGCTCAACCGCAACTTTACGGCGAAAGAGGCTGAAATCGCCTGTGTCCAGCGGTATCGGCACACTGGTGATACGTTTCATGATGCGGTAAAAAATGGCTGCTGTTGTTTTTTTAAGCCAGGATTCGCCTTTGCGTTCATCCCGCTTCGCATATACAATATCGTTACCCTCCTTCAACTTATGGTAAAGGTTTTCTATGATCTCTGGGGGGTCTTGTAAATCACCATCAATCAACACAATGGCTTCACCGCTACTTTTTTCCAGGCCTGCGAAAAGTGCAGGCTGGTGCCCGAAATTACGGCTGAAGCTGATGAATTTTACGGAAGGGTCATCTGCAGCAATCCTTTCAATAGCTTCAAGGGTGCGGTCGCGGCTGCCATCATCTATCAAAATCAATTCGTAAGAAACCGCCATTTTTTCTATGGTAGTCCGCAGCCTGCGGTAAAGCTCGAAAATATTATCTTCTTCATTGAGAAGGGGAACAACGATGGATAAATCAACCGGCATGCCGTGTTTTTTGGTAAATAAAGATGAAAGCGATGGCGCGATACAAATCTAAGGTTTTGATGCAGATTGGAGTTGATGCCATCTGTTCACATACTTCCCGATGATGTCAAATTCAATATTCACTTCAGTACCTGTTGTAAGATACTGCAAGTTGGTATGATGATAAGTATAGGGAATGATGGCTACAGAAAAACCGTTGATCGAAACATCAAATAAGGTGAGGCTTACCCCATTGATGGCGATAGAACCTTTTTCAATGATCAGGTTGGCAAATGCTTGCGGTATCTCAAAACGAAACACCCAACTGCCTTCTGCGTCGGTTGTTGAGGTACAAGTGGCAACAGTATCCACATGCCCCTGAACTATATGTCCGTCGAGCCTTCCGTTCATTACCATGCATTGTTCCAGATTAAGTATCGTGCCAGTTTCCCAGTTGCCAAGATTGGTTTTGCGCAGGGTTTCATCAATTGCAGTTACCCGGTAAGCGTTCTCACTAAGGGCGTCAACGGTTAGGCAAACGCCATTATGTGCGATGCTTTGGTCGATATGCAGTTGGGAAAGGAGCGGAGAGTGGATCCAGAAATGACGGTTCTTGCCATTCGATTCGATGCCGGTAACGCTGCCGGTAGCTTCAATGATTCCGGTAAACATGCTCAAATGTCGGTATTTTCAGCAACTATTTTTTATTTTAAATAATTCTGCTATCTTTGCTTTCGCTTATTAAAAAGGCAATATTTATTCACGAAAGGAGGTATATTATATGTTAATCATCGATTCAAAAGATTGCGAAAACATCGACAAGGCTCTGAAGAAGTACAAGAAAAAGTTTGAAAAAAGCCGCACCTTACTCCAATTACGAGAAAGACAGGCTTTCACCAAACCTTCTGTAAGGCGCCGGACACAAGTGTTGAAAGCAGTTTATAAGCAACAACTGGCAACAGGAAAATTCGATTAAACAAAGTTTTATATCACAATATATTCAACTGGTAATCAGGTTATAGTTAACTTTGGTTACCAGTTTTTTTATGCCACAAAGTATCACGCTATCCCTACAGGGTTTTCTTGATTACCTTAAGTTTCAAAAAAGGTATTCACAACATACCATTGTAGCCTATCAAAACGATCTGGAAACCTTCTTCGTGTATCTGCAGGAATTTTTTCAACCTCATCAACTGGCCGAAATCAAACCTATGATGGTGAGGTCGTGGCTTGCTTCACTTAAATCAGAGGAATCTAATAGCAGCAAAACCATCAACCGGAAAATTTCAGCCCTTAAAACTTTCTTCAAATTCCATTTACGTACTGGGCTTATTGAAGCCAGTCCGATGGCTACTATCGTTTCGCCAAAACTTTCCAAAAGGTTACCCCAATTTATCGATAAGAGGGATACGGAAACCCTGTTTTCACATGTGGAGTTCGGGCAAGACTGGAATGGAAAAACGGAAAGGCTTATAATGGAATTACTTTATCATACCGGAATGCGTCTTGCAGAACTAATTGGTATAAAAGAAGCACAGGTGGATGGCTATGGATCAGCGATAAAGGTATTGGGAAAAGGCAGTAAGGAAAGAATCATACCGATGAATACTGCTTTGCTCAAGGAAATAAAAGACTATACCGATGAAAAAGCAGCCAAATTGCCAGAAGCAGACAGGGTATTTCTGCTAGTGAAAGATAACGGAAAGAAGCTTTACCCTAAATATGTATACAATGTGGTGAAAAAATACCTTTCTCAGGTAACCACCATTGAAAAGAAAAGCCCTCACATTTTACGCCATACCTTTGCCACTCATTTGGCCAATAACGGGGCCGACTTAAATGCCATCAAGGAATTACTAGGGCATAGCAGCCTGGCGGCCACTCAAATATACACCCACAACAGCATAGACAAGCTTAAAGATGTATACAAAAAGGCACACCCCAAGGCCTGATCCTGAAAAAAATATTTTTCATTTTTCATGAATTTTTTTTTTGAAAACAACGTTTCATCCACTAACTTACAGAAACAATTAAGCATGATTACCATTATCCCTCCACAGCCTATGTGATGTTTTTACTTTATCATTATTGTATCATTTATTAAAAAAAAGATGTTATGAACGTAAACATTCAAACAGTGCACTTTGATGCAGATGTAAAACTGTTAGCTTATGTTGAGCGGAAGATTGAAAAGCTAAGCCAGTTTCACGACAGGATCACCAATGTTGATATCTATTTAAAGCTGGACAATATTGCACATCACATCAAAGACAAAATTGTAGAAATTAAAGTGAGGATTCCCCGTCATGAGTTTTTTGTAAAACATTCCTGTAAATCATTTGAAGAGAGTTTTGATGAAGCCATGGATGCGGTAATTAACCAAATCAAAAAGAAAAAAGAGAGGTTAGCGGCATAAATTACCATGAAAATAAGTTTGAAAAAGCACCCTAAAATCGGGTGTTTTTTTTTGCCGGGAAATAACTTAAACTTTTTTTTTACAATTTTTTTCTATTCATCATTTTCTCTTACCTTTGCCTCCCAAAAAATAGGGTATTGTGTAAATGCAAGATCAGGGGTCAGTTCTTTTTATTTGTTTAGTTGAATGCTGATTGTTTGCTCCTAATGGCTGCATCTTTGGCTGAAAATCTAAGCGGGATTTGCCGAAGTAGCTCAGTTGGTAGAGCAACTGATTTGTAATCAGTAGGTCGGGGGTTCGACTCCCTTCTTCGGCTCCATAAATGGGCAGATGGCCGAGTGGTTAAAGGCGACAGACTGTAAATCTGTTCTCTCGCGAGTACGTAGGTTCGAACCCTACTCTGCCCACTTCATTTACTTCAGTTTTTACTGAAAGTGGAAGTTCTTTTATGGTTATGGTTTTTAAGTTGAGGTTTTAAAGTTTGCGGTTACAAAAACTGAAAACGTTATACTAGAAACATTTTAAGCGGAAGTAGCTCATTTGGTAGAGCGATAGCCTTCCAAGCTATAGGTGGCCGGTTCGAGCCCGGTCTTCCGCTCATTAATTTGGTTTTGCTCTGCAAGCCGTGGTAGCTCAGGGGTAGAGCACTTCCTTGGTAGGGAAGGGGTCGTGAGTTCGATTCTCACCTATGGCTCAAAAGTGATTGTTGCCGGTAATTCCCCAACATCCCTAACCGTTCAGCCGGGCGCAAACGGAAAATTATTAAAGTCGGTGGTTTGCAGACTTTTTCAAAAAAGTGAACCAACATTTCAAAACAAACACTAAAAATTAAACAATGGCAAAAGAATCATTCAAGAGGGATAAACCCCATCTTAACGTTGGTACCATCGGTCACGTAGATCATGGAAAAACAACACTTACAGCCGCTATAACCGATGTTTTGTCAAAAAGAGGTTTAGCGGTGAAAAAAAATTACGATGATATTGATGGTGCACCTGAAGAAAAAGAAAGGGGTATCACAATTAATACAGCTCACGTAGAATATGCAACCGACAAGCGTCACTACGCTCACGTAGATTGTCCGGGTCACGCTGACTATGTGAAAAATATGATTACAGGTGCTGCACAAATGGACGGAGCAATCCTGGTTGTGGCTGCAACTGATGGGCCGATGCCACAAACCAAAGAGCATATCCTTCTCGCCCGTCAGGTAGGGGTACCTCAGATTGTGGTATTCATGAACAAGGTTGATTTGGTTGATGATCCTGAATTATTGGAATTGGTAGAAATGGAAATCCGTGAATTGTTATCTTCTTATGGATTTGACGGTGATAATACGCCAATTATCCAGGGTTCTGCAACCGGCGCATTAGCTGGGGAAGATAAATGGGTAGAAAAAATCAATGAATTGATGGATGCAGTAGATAGTTATATCCCGCTTCCTCCACGCTTGGTTGATCTTCCATTCTTGATGAGTGTTGAGGACGTGTTCTCTATTACAGGTCGTGGTACTGTAGCTACTGGTCGTATCGAAAGAGGCCGTATCAAAGTTGGTGAGGCGATTGAAATCGTTGGATTACAAGAAAAGCCTTTGGCTTCTACGGTAACCGGTGTGGAAATGTTTAAGAAATTGCTTGACGAAGGTGAGGCAGGTGATAATGCAGGTTTGTTATTGCGTGGTGTTGAAAAGACCCAAATCCGTCGTGGAATGGTGCTTTGCAAACCCAACTCGATTACCCCACATACTCAATTTAAAGGAGAGGTTTACGTATTGAGCAAAGAAGAAGGTGGACGTCATACTCCATTCTTCAACAAATATCGTCCTCAGTTCTATTTCCGTACAACCGACGTTACAGGTGAAGTAACCTTGAACGCCGGAACAGAAATGGTAATGCCTGGCGATAATACCAGTTTGAACGTGACGTTGATTCAGCCGATTGCAATGGAAAAAGGGTTGAAATTTGCGATCCGTGAAGGTGGCCGTACCGTGGGTGCCGGTCAGGTTACTGAAATTGTTAAGTAATAAAAAAAGATAGCTAAGCTTTTAGCTCCTTACCAACGATAGCTCGTTTGATAAGTTAAAATAGACTATCTTTGTAAAATAATGCTAAAAGCTATTGGTTCATCACCGATAGCTTTTGGTTTTCTACGGGCATGGTGCAACGGTAGCATACGGGTCTCCAAAACCTTTGATCTGGGTTCGAATCCTAGTGCCCGTGCGATGACAATCGTTTATTGTTTAGATCGTTTGACATTGACTGTTGTTTTGAACACAAATGGTTTTCGATACAGCAGCAACTTTAAACCTTAAACCTTAAACTTTAAACTTTAAACGTTTTAAAAAATGAACAAATTCACAGTTTTCGTAAAAGAATCTTACCAGGAAATGGTGGAAAAGGTAAGTTGGCCGAAGTGGGAACAATTGCAACAATCAACAATGATTGTTTTGGGTGCAACCCTTTTCATAACTGCCATTGTGGCCCTGATGGATCTGATTGCTAATGGAGCAATGAAATTTATTTACTCCTTATTTAAATAAACATGGAAGAAACTTCACCTCTTGAAAAGGTAGAAAAGGCTGAAAAAGAGAGCAAATGGTACGTACTACGCGTAGTTAGTGGGAAAGAACGCAAAGTAAAAGAATACCTGGACAAAGATATCTTACGAAACGGCTGGGATAAGGTGATCAGGCAAATCTTTCTTCCGGTTGAAAAAGTGTATAAAGTGCTTAACGGAAAAAAAGTGATGCGTGAACGTAACTTTTATCCGGGTTATATCATGATGGAAGTGGCCGATAACAAGCTGAACGACGATATCATCCAGCATGTGAGCAATATCAGCAACGTGATGCACTTTCTTACTGATGGAAAAGGCTCGAAAGGGAATATCATCTCTTTACGTAAAGCCGAAGTGAATAAAATGCTGGGTAAAGTGGATGAGATGAGCGATATCGGAGGAGTAACCATGAGCGAACCGTTTATCGTTGGTGAAACCATCAAAATCATTGATGGGCCATTCAATGATTTCAATGGTGTAATTGAAGAAGTGAATGATGAGAAAAAGAAACTGAAAGTTCAGGTGAAAATCTTCGGAAGGGCCACACCCGTGGAATTGAGTTACATGCAGGTGGATAAAATCGCTTAGTAACAAATTTAAAATAATTAAAAGTGCCTCAAAAATTGGGGCACTTTTTTTTGCTTTGCCTACCTAGCTAACAGGTCATAAGTTTAGGATATCCTTTTGATACGATTCAATATAACTTTTTAATTGCCCTTTACTTGTAAAACATTGTATAATTTCATCTCTTAGTAAATTTGTCGGATTATCTGTTAACAAGATTTTATATGAAGAGTAAGGGTAGGTAGCTGCATCTTTACAAAAACCATGCTTTACAGGGTTAGTGAGAATATATCCAATTATATAAGTAAAATAGGATTCACCGGTAATTTCTTTTCTTTTAAAATTTTCCTGGAATAGACTTCCGGTTCGATGATATTTTTTGTTGATTGCTTTTGCATATGCATTAAAAAGGTTGGAAAAAGCCTGTGAAACGGAAGACTTTTGTGATTCATTTTCTCTATCAGTAATTCTAATAAGAAAATGAAAATGATTTGGAAGGAGGCTATAACAATATGTTTTGGCTACGGGTTCAATATATTTTGTCCATAAGGATAAAAAGTAATAATAATTCTGTGGTTCTTTAAAAATGGTTTCCTTGTTATTTCCCCGGTTGTATATGTGGTAGTATTTTCCGGGCTCTAATTTGGGGTATGTATTTATTTTCATATTCAAAAATAAAACGGGCCTGTTATTTTGAATTGTTATTTACATCAGAAAAAGGAGGTGTTTTTCCAAGACCTAACAGGTCTTAAGACCTGTTAGGTCTTGGAAAAAATTTGCTGCGATTTTTTGTGCTATTCCAACATTTTATCTTACTTTTGCAGCCCCAATTAGTTCTTTAATGAATTTGTTCAGTTGAACAGGTTTGGGAGTTTACCGTTATTTCGGCTAACGCTATCACCAAAAAAAGCTATAAAATGGCAAAAGAAATCACAGGCTATGTGAAGCTCCAGTGTAAAGGAGGACAAGCTAACCCGGCACCGCCGATCGGACCAGCACTTGGTTCCAAGGGTATCAACATCATGGAGTTCTGTAAGCAATTCAATGCAAGAACACAGGATAAACCCGGAAAAGTATTACCTGTATTGATCACAGTGTATGCCGACAAATCCTTCGACTTTATTATCAAAACCCCACCTGCGGCTGTACAGCTTATGGACGCGGCAAAAATCACCAGTGGCAGTAAGGAACCTAACCGCGTAAAAGTGGGCAAAGTTACCTGGGCACAGGTTGAGGAAATTGCCAAAGATAAAATGCCCGACTTAAATGCGTTTACACTGAACAGTGCCATGAGCATGGTAGCAGGAACAGCACGCAGTATGGGGCTTACCGTTGAAGGTAAAGCACCTTGGGAAAACAATTAATCGTCAACCTGTTTCGTATAAAAGCGAAACGTTCATAAATTTTTTTAACCATGATTACAAAAAAAAGAAAATTAGCAAATGCTAAGGTTGACGCCAACAAAGCTTATACGCTCAAGGAGGCATCTTCCCTGGTGAAAGAAATCAATACCACTAAATTCGATAGTTCAGTAGACCTGCACGTTCGTTTGGGTGTGGATCCTAAGAAAGCAGATCAGGCCATCCGTGGTACAGTGTCACTTCCTCACGGTACTGGTAAAACGAAGAAAGTGCTGGTGCTTTGTACACCCGACAAAGAAGCAGAGGCAACCGCTGCAGGTGCTGATTTTGTTGGTTTGGATGAATTCATTACAAAGATTGAAAGTGGTTGGACGGATATCGACGTAATCGTAGCTACTCCTTCTGTGATGCCAAAAATTGGTAAGCTCGGTAAAGTGCTCGGTCCACGTAACCTAATGCCGAACCCAAAAACAGGTACCGTAACCAATGATGTGGCCGGTGCAGTAAATGATTTGAAGGGCGGCAAAATTGCGTTTAAAGTAGATAAAGTGGGTATCATTCATGCCTCTATCGGACGGGTAAGTTTTGCACCTGAAAAAATTGCGGAAAACTGCCAGGAATTTATCAATGCAATTGTTAAATTAAAACCTGCAACCTCTAAAGGAACTTATGTAAGAGGCATCAGCATGGCCAGCTCTATGAGCCCAGGTATTGCCGTAGATACCAAATCTGTTTTAAACTAAATCTGAATTGCTCCACACTAAGGTGAGGGGTCTAAATTAATTGTCATGACAAAACAAGAGAAAAATGAAGTGATAGAATTGCTGAAAGGCAAATTCTCTCAGTATAATAATTTCTATATTACCGACACGGAAAGCTTAACGGTTGCCCAGATCGGAAAACTGCGCAATGTATGTTTCGACAAACAAGTTGAAATGAAAGTGGCTAAGAATACGCTTATTCGTAAAGCCCTTGAAAGCATCGATGCAGAAAAATATGCAGGCGTTTATGATTCATTGCATAAAGTAACGGCATTGCTGTTCAGCGAGAACCCGAAAGATCCTGCTGTAATCATCAGCGGTTTCCGTAAGGCGAACAACAACGAACGCCCGGTATTGAAAGCTGCGTTCATCAATGGAGATGTATTCGTTGGCGATAATCAATTGAAAGCGCTTACCCAAATCAAGACGAAGAACGAATTGATAGGTGAAGTAATTGGTTTATTGCAAGCGCCTATTCAACGGGTGTTGGGTGCGTTGCAAAATAAGGATGCTGCCGCTAAAGCTCCAGCATCTGAAGAAACTGCTGCCGCTAAAGCTCCAGCATCTGAAGAAGTTGCCCCAACTCCAGTAGCAGAAGAAGCTTCGCCAGTGCCTGAAACTGCTGTAGCAGAAACTCCTGCTACAGAAACACCTGTTGCCTCAGCACCGGAAGCAACACCAGAAACACCTGCAGCTGATGCAGAAGCAACAAAAACAGATTTATCTGCTTAAGCTTGAGCGAAGGCATATTTATCTGCAGAAGCTTCAACGCAAGCAGAATAAAAATTAAAAATACACCTGGCCGGACGGTAACCAAAAGGCATCAACAATTTTTTTAAACTCCGCCGGAGTAACCAAACCATGAAGGCGGTAAAAATGTAAACAAAATGGCAGACTTAAAAGTATTAGCAGAAAACCTGGTAAGCCTTACTGTAAAAGAAGTACAGGAACTGGCTGAGTTTTTGAAATCAGAGTATGGTATCGAACCGGCTGCAGCAGCAGTAGTGGTAAGTGCCGGTGGCGATGGCCCGGCAGTAGTAGAAGAGAAAACCTCTTTTAATGTAATTTTGAAAGCAGGTGGACCTAACAAATTGGCTGTTGTAAAAATCGTTAAAGAATTAACCGGCCTTGGCTTGAAAGAAGCAAAAGATCTGGTTGATGGTGCACCAAAACCTGTTAAAGAAGGTGTAGACAAGGCAACTGCAGAAGAACTCAAAACCAAGCTTACAGAAGCAGGCGCTGAAGTTGAATTGGCTTAATTTTTTTCAAATAGCTTTAAAAATTGCCCTGGAGAAATCCGGGGCTTTTTTTTTTAATCGATATTTCTCTACAGGTGTTCCCAGCCAAAAGCTGGGATCACTTGTGGCCGTTCAGGTCTGCCGGATTGTATCCGGTTTTGAGTAAACGAATGCACCTGCATCATTTTCATCTCCTTCTTCTCACCCAAAAAAAATGTCTGTAATCAAGCTTGTTTTACGGCCTACATTTGAAATGATCATACAAATCCTGTCGCAGACCGGCACACTTTATAGACACAGGTGCCCCCCGTCTTAAATGGGGCAAGATCTATCGGAACAGTTGCACCAGAAAAACTAAAAATTATTTTTTATGGTTGAATAGCCGTCAACAACTAATTTTGCTATTTCATAATTTTTCACAACATAATTGGATACCAACTAATTAATTTTTTACCAGATGAAACGGATATCACTATTTGTAAAAGCAACACTCTTCTTGTGTTTTTTCAACCAGTCTAAAACCCATGCACAGGCTGCTATTATAGCTATGATCTTTGGAGATAAAGTGGCATCTGAAAAATTCCACCTGAGTGTTGACCTGGGGATGAACTTTGCATCTTTACCCGGATTGGAAAAACAAAAAATTACCAATGGCTTATATTTCGGATTGGGTACTTTCATCAAACTGAACGAAAAATGGGCACTCACGCCAGAATTCAAACCTATTTCGCCCAGAGGCGCTAAAAGTGTATTGCCCCTCAATGATTATTCAACCGTACTAACCAATACCACTTACGATATTGAACTCAATTATATCGATGTACCTGTACTAGCTCAATATAAAATCAAACCCGAGTTTTTTATTTCAGCTGGGCCGCAATTTAGTTTCCTCACCTCAGCAAAACAGCTAGCAACGGGTACTCTTCCGCAAGGAAACGAAGTGGAACTCCAGGAAAAACTTAAATCGAATTTTGAATCCTTTTACATTTCTCTTCCGGTTGAAGTTGGCTATTCTTTGTTTAAAGCCAGAAAAGGAAAAGGTATGGATATTAAAGTGAGGTATAATTTCGGCCTCACCGAAATGATCGCCAATACAGCATACGGATCGAGCAAAGGCTCAACCATTCAGGTGTTTTTTTCCTTCCCATTCATAACGCCTAAAGCAGATTAGACGCATCCGGGCTATGCCTGGCCAGAAAATGGTTTTTTAGGTTGATGCAATGAAGAGGGTAACAAGAGTAACAATCCACCAGATTTTACATCAAAAGCCTATCCTCTGAAATAACAGGTAATTATAAGAAAGTACCAATATATTTATTATTAATCCTATTTGTTTGGTAATCCTCTCTTGTTAATGTAAGAGTTGGGCTGAAAAAAATGCCTTTTCTTTAGATAATTCCGACAATTTGCCACAAAAATCAAAAATCTTACCAATATCATCAAAAATCAAAATTTAGTAGAAATTATTTACTATTTATTGCCTACCTTTGCCCTCCTTTAATTTCGGAGCAGTGGCTCAAGCCCTCTCTTGTTGATTAAACGGCCTACACTAAACGACTTAATTTACATATGTCTGCAACAAAATCAACCGCTGCTAAACGTCACAATTTCGGAAAAGTTGAACTTTTAGCAGAGCAACCCGATTTGCTCGGAATTCAGATCCAGTCTTTTAAAGATTTTTTCCAGTTAGAAACCACGCCTGATAAACGTAATGTGGAAGGGCTTTTCCGCGTATTCAAGGAGAATTTCCCCATTACGGATACCCGGAATATTTTCGTATTAGAATTCCTGGATTATTTCGTTGATCCCCCACGTTACACCATTGAAGAATGTATCGAAAGAGGGCTCACCTATGCAGTTCCCCTGAAAGCAAAACTCAGGCTCAGTTGTAACGACGAAGAGCATGTGGATTTCCAAACCATCGTACAAGATGTGTTCCTGGGCAATATTCCATACATGACTCCACGCGGTACCTTCGTAATCAATGGTGCTGAAAGGGTAGTGGTAAGCCAGCTCCACCGTTCACCGGGGGTATTCTTCGGACAATCGGTTCACCCGAATGGAACAAAAATTTATTCTGCCCGTGTGATTCCTTTCAAAGGCGCATGGATGGAATTTGCTACCGATATCAACAATGTGATGTTTGCCTACATCGACCGGAAAAAGAAGTTCCCGGTAACTACCTTGCTGCGTTCTATAGGCTTCGAAACCGATAAGGATATCCTTGAACTCTTCGGTATGGCCGATGAAGTGAAAGCCGATAAGAAAACCCTCGAGAAAAATCTGGGTAAACGTTTAGCTGCCCGCGTACTCCGTACCTGGGTGGAAGATTTTGTGGATGAAGATACTGGTGAAGTGGTTTCTATCGAAAGAAATGAAATCATCCTCGAAAGGGATTCTACCCTCGATGAAGCCAATATTGCCCTCATCCTCGAAATGGAAACCAAAAGTGTTTTCATCCAGAAAGAAGAAGTGAGCGGCGATTATGCTATCATTTATAATACGCTGAATAAGGATACTTCCAACAGTGAACTGGAAGCCGTTCAGCATATCTACAAACAACTTCGTGGTGCCGATGCACCTGATGATGAAACCGCCCGTGGTATCATCGATAAATTATTCTTTAGCGATAAGCGTTACGATCTTGGTGAAGTGGGCCGATATAAAATCAACCGCCGCCTCGGTTTGAATTATCCTTTGGAGAAAAAAGTATTGACCAAGGAAGATATCATTTCCATCATCAAATACCTGGTATTGCTTACCAATGGCAAAAGTGAAGTGGATGATATCGATCACCTGAGCAATCGCCGTGTTCGTACTGTAGGGGAGCAATTGTATGCTCAGTTTGGTGTGGGATTGGCCCGTATGGCCCGTACCATCCGCGAAAGGATGAACGTGCGCGATAATGAAGTATTCACTCCGGTAGATCTGATTAACGCCCGTACGCTTTCTTCCGTAATCAACTCATTTTTTGGAACATCGCAGTTGTCGCAGTTCCTCGATCAAACCAATCCACTGAGTGAAATCACGCACAAGCGCAGGATTTCCGCACTCGGACCCGGTGGTTTAAGCCGCGAACGTGCAGGCTTTGAAGTACGTGACGTACACTATTCTCACTACGGCCGTTTGTGCACCATCGAAACACCGGAAGGCCCGAATATCGGGTTGATCTCTACGCTTTGTGTGCATGCGAAAATTAACGACATGGGCTTTATCGAAACTCCTTATCGTAAGGTGGAAAACGGTAAAGTAGACATGAAGAAAATCACTTTCCTCAGCGCTGAAGAAGAAGATACCGCAAAAATCGCTCAGGCGAATATCGATATTGATGAGAAAGGGAATTTCGTGGAAGACAAGATCAAATCGCGTCAAACAGGCGATTTCCCTATTCTGGATAAAAAAGAAGTAGAATATATGGATGTGGCACCCAACCAGATTGTTGGTTTGAGTGCTTCGCTCATTCCCTTCCTGGAGCATGATGATGCCAACCGTGCCTTGATGGGATCAAACATGCAACGTCAGGCTGTTCCGTTGTTACGTCCTGAAGTGCCAATCGTTGGTACCGGATTAGAAGCGAAGGCTGCCCGTGATGCAAGGATTCAATTTCATGCAGAAGGTGATGGTGTGGTAGAATACGTGGATGCTAACGAAATTCATGTTCGCTACAAACGTTCTGAAACCCAGCAACTCGTGAGTTTTGAAGATGATTTGAAAGTGTATAGGTTGACAAAATTCGTTCGCACAAACCAGGAAACCTGTATCAATTTGCGTCCATCTGTTGTTAAAGGACAAAAAGTTGCGGAAGGCGATTTTCTAACCGAAGGTTATGCAACCAAAGGTGGAGAACTGGCTTTGGGCCGTAACCTGAAAGTGGCGTTCATGCCCTGGAAAGGATACAATTTCGAGGATGCGATTGTAATTTCCGAGAAAGTGGTGAAAGATGACTGGTTCACTTCTTTACATATCAGTGAGTTTGAAACCGAAGTGCGCGACACCAAATTAGGTGAAGAGGAATTGACGCCGGATATCCCTAACGTAAGTGAAGAAGCTACCAAGGATCTTGATCAGAACGGTATCATCCGCATCGGTGCTTCTATCAAAGAAGGTGATATCATCATAGGCAAGATCACTCCTAAGGGTGAATCGGATCCAACACCGGAAGAGAAATTGCTCCGTGCTATCTTCGGTGATAAAGCCGGTGATGCAAAAGATGCTTCTTTGAAAGCACCAAGCGGAACGGAAGGTGTGGTTATAGATAAGAAGTTATTTCAGCGTGCCAAGAAAGATAAGAACGCAAAAGTAAGGGAGAAAGCACAGCTCGATAAGATTGAAAAAACTCACGAAAAGAACGAAACCGATTTGATGGAATTGCTGCTCAATAAGCTTCAAACGCTGTTGAAAGACAAAACCAGTCAGGGTGTCAACAACAACTTCGGTGAGGTATTGATTGGTAAAGGAGCAAAATTCAATGCAAAGAATTTAGCCAATATCGACTTCCAGAATGTGAACCCCTTGGGCTGGAGCGGCGATGCCAAAACAGATGATCTCATCAACACCTTATTGCATAACTACAATATCAAGTTCAACGAAGAACTCGGCCGTTACAAACGCGAAAAATTCAATATCTCAATCGGGGACGAACTTCCTGCCGGAGTATTGAAACTTGCTAAAGTTTATATGGCTGTTAAACGTAAGTTGAAAGTGGGCGATAAGATGGCAGGCCGTCACGGAAACAAAGGTATCGTGGCTAAAATCGTTCGTCAGGAAGACATGCCGTTCCTTGCTGATGGCACGCCGGTTGATATCGTATTGAATCCGCTCGGTGTACCAAGCCGTATGAATCTGGGTCAGATTTACGAAACTGCTCTCGGTTGGGCCGGTGAAAAATTAGGTGTGCGTTTTGCCACCCCGATTTTTGATGGTGCTTCGGTAGATGAAATTGCAGATGAAATTGAAAAAGCAGGCCTACCTAAATTCGGTCATACGTATCTCTATGATGGAGAAACCGGCGACCGTTTCGATCAGAAGGCAACCGTAGGAATCATCTATATCATCAAATTGCACCACATGGTGGATGATAAGATGCATGCCCGTTCAATCGGACCATACAGCCTCATAACCCAGCAACCTTTGGGTGGTAAAGCACAGTTTGGTGGACAGCGTTTCGGGGAGATGGAAGTTTGGGCATTGGAAGCTTATGGCGCATCAAATATCCTTCAGGAATTGCTTACCCTCAAATCGGATGATATCATCGGAAGGGCTAAAACATATGAAGCAATCGTAAAAGGAGATAATATTCCACGAGCCGGAATTCCTGAATCATTCAATGTACTGGTTCATGAATTACGCGGATTAGGATTGGATCTTAAATTTGAATAGTATCGTAGCTAACGTTAAACCTTAAACGTTAAACGATAATTAATTCTAATTAACTAATAACATTTATCAACTATAATATGGCATTCAAAAAAGAAAACCGTCCCAGGCCAACTTTTTCCCAAATCACTATTGGGTTGGCTTCACCAGACAGCATCCTTGAAAGAAGCTATGGTGAAGTTTTAAAACCGGAAACCATCAATTACCGTACTTACAAACCAGAAAGAGATGGTTTGTTTTGCGAAAGGATTTTCGGGCCGGTAAAAGATTATGAATGTGCCTGCGGAAAATACAAGCGTATCCGTTATAAAGGCATCGTGTGCGACCGTTGTGGTGTTGAAGTGACGGAAAAGAAAGTACGCCGTGAAAGGATGGGGCATATCAAACTGGTGGTGCCTGTGGTTCACATCTGGTATTTCAAATCGCTCCCTAATAAAATCGGTTATTTATTGGGCATGAGTTCGAAAAAACTCGAAACAATCGTGTATTACGAACGTTTTGTGGTGATACAGTCCGGCATCCGTGCCGACAAAGGGCAGAACTATGCCGACCTGCTTACAGAAGAAGAATACCTGGATATATTAGACACGCTTCCGAAAGAGAATCAGATGCTCCCTGATGAAGATCCGGAAAAATTCATTGCTAAAATGGGAGCCGAAGCCGTTCATGCGATGCTTGGACGCCTCGACCTTGACCAATTGAGTTTCGACCTTCGTAATTCAGCCGCAAACGAAACATCACAACAACGTAAGGCAGATGCTTTAAAGCGTCTAAGCGTAGTAGAGAGTTTCCGTGATGCCAATACCAGAATCGTAAACCGTCCGGAGTGGATGGTTATGCAATATATTCCTGTAATTCCACCTGAATTACGTCCGCTTGTTCCATTGGATGGAGGCCGCTTTGCTTCTTCCGATTTGAACGATTTGTACCGAAGGGTGATCATCCGCAACAACCGTTTGAAGCGCTTGTTAGAAATCAAAGCGCCTGAAGTTATCCTTCGTAATGAAAAAAGGATGTTGCAGGAAGCAATTGATTCGCTTTTTGATAACAGCCGTAAATCGAATGCTGTTAAAGCAGAAGGTGGACGTGCCTTGAAATCATTGAGTGATGTGTTGAAAGGAAAACAAGGTCGTTTTCGTCAGAACCTGTTAGGTAAGCGTGTTGATTATTCCGGCCGTTCTGTAATTGTGGTGGGTCCGGAATTAAAAATGCACGAATGCGGATTACCTAAAGATATGGCTGCAGAATTATTCAAGCCATTTATTATTCGCAAGTTGATTGAAAGAGGTATCGTGAAAACCGTGAAGAGCGCCCGTAAACTGGTTGATAAGAAAGAAGCCATCATTTGGGATATTCTTGAAAATATTTTGAAAGGTCATCCTGTGATGTTGAACAGGGCTCCAACGCTTCACCGTCTGTCTATCCAGGCATTCCAGCCAAAGTTGATTGAAGGAAAAGCCATCCAATTGCATCCCCTCGTAACCACCGCCTTCAATGCGGATTTCGATGGAGATCAGATGGCTGTTCACGTTCCTTTGAGCAATGCGGCCATTCTAGAAGCGCAATTGCTTATGCTTTCTTCACATAACATCCTGAACCCGCAAAACGGAACGCCGATTACCCTTCCTTCGCAGGACATGGTTCTTGGTTTATACTATATCACCAAAGGAAAGAAAACCGTTGGAGATGAAATTGTAAAAGGAGAAGGAAAAGCATTTTATTCTGCAGAAGAAGTGATCATCGCCTACAATGAAAAGCAGATCGACTTGCACGCAAATATTCGTGTGAGGGCGAATTTCCGCAATAACGATGGAACACTTACTTACAAATTGATAGAAACCACAGTAGGTCGGGTAATATTCAACCAGTTTGTTCCTAAAGAAGTAGGCTTTATCAACGCCCTGCTTACGAAGAAGAACCTGCGTGAAATCATCGGCGATATCATCAAATGGACCAGCGTTCCGATCACCGCCAGATTTCTGGACGATATCAAAACACTAGGCTACCGTATGGCGTTCCGTGGTGGGTTGTCGTTCAATATCAACGACCTTATCATCCCTGCAATCAAGGAAGAACTGGTTGAAAATGCACAGACTGAAGTTGCAGAGGTTTGGGACAGCTACAATATGGGTTTAATCACCAACAATGAACGCTATAACCAGATCATCGATATCTGGAGCAGGGTGGATACTAAAGTAACGGAAACGCTTATTCGCGAATTAGCGATTGATAAGCAAGGGTTCAATTCTGTTTACATGATGTTGGATTCCGGTGCAAGGGGTAGTAAACAGCAGATCAAGCAGCTTGCCGGTTTGAGGGGATTGATGGCTAAGCCAAGGAAATCGGGTTCATCAGGAAGTGAGATCATCGAGAATCCTATTCTGGCGAATTTCAAAGATGGTTTGAGCGTATTGGAATACTTTATCTCAACCCATGGTGCCCGTAAAGGTTTGGCGGATACGGCTCTTAAAACAGCCGATGCCGGTTACCTCACCAGAAGGTTGGTGGATGTGGCACAGGATGTGGTGATCAATGAAGAAGATTGCGGAACACTGAGGGGAATCGCTACATCTGCATTGAAAGACAATGAAGATATCATTGAACCGCTTAGTGACCGTATTGAGGGAAGAACTTCTTTACATAATGTATTCCACCCGTTAACTGATGAATTGCTTCTTGCAGCAGGGGATGAAATCAGTGCAGACGTAGCCAGGAAGATTGAAGATACCGGTATCGAAACTGTTGAAATACGTTCGGTACTCACTTGCGAAAGCAAACGTGGCGTATGTGTAAGGTGTTATGGTAAGAACCTGGCTTCAGGTGTGTTGGCTCAGCGTGGTGATGCAGTGGGAATCATTGCTGCACAAAGTATCGGTGAGCCGGGAACACAGCTTACCCTGCGTACTTTCCACGTGGGTGGTGTAGCAGGATCTGCATCTGTTGAATCTTCTTTAGTTGCGAAGTTTGAAGGAACCTTACAATTCGACGGATTAAGAACGGTTCATACCGAGAACAGCGAAGGCAAGAAAATTTCTGTTGTTATCGGCCGTACCGGTGAAATCAGAAATATCGATGTAAAATCTGACCGTTTACTAAATACTATGCATATTCCTTACGGGGCTTTGCTGAATGTAAAAGACGGGCAGAAAGTAAATAAAGGCGATATCATTTGTACCTGGGATCCGTTCAATAATGTAATCGTTGCTGAAAGTCAGGGTGCGGTTAAGTTTGAATCGGTTCTCGATGGTATTACCTACCGTGATGAAGCCGACGAACAAACCGGTCACCGCGAAAAAGTGGTTATCGAAACCAAAGACAAAACAAAACTCCCTGCCATCCTTGTTGAAGGCAAAGAAAAGAAATCATACAACCTCCCGGTTGGTTCACACATCGTTGTTGAAGAAGGTGATGATGTACGCAGCGGGCAGGTCCTGGTAAAAATTCCAAGGGTACTCAGCAAACTGAAGGATATCACCGGGGGTTTGCCAAGGGTTACAGAATTATTTGAAGCCAGGAATCCAAGCAGTCCTGCTGTGGTTTGTGAAATCGACGGAGTAGTTGCCTTTGGTGCCATCAAAAGAGGTAATCGCGAAATCGTGGTTGAAGCCAAAGATGGTGTGGTTCGCAAATATCTCGTGCCGCTTACCCGCCAAATCCTGGTACAGGATGGCGACTTTGTAAAAGCAGGTGCTGCATTGAGTGATGGTCAAATTGCTCCGGCAGATATCCTCTCTATCAAAGGGCCGTTCGCCGTTCAGGAATATGTGGTGAATGAAATCCAGGAAGTATATCGTTTGCAAGGTGTGAGGATCAACGATAAGCATATTGAAGTGATCGTTCGTCAGATGATGCGTAAAGTAACCATTGAAGATGCGGGTGATACTAAATTCCTTGAAGGAGATACTGAAGACAGGCTCGACTTTAACACTGAGAATGATTATATCTACGATAAGAAAGTGGTTACAGAGTATGGAGAAAGCACCAAATTGAAAACCGGACAGATTGTTACATTACGTGATGTGAGAGAAGAGAATTCTATCCTGCGTAGGGCAGACAAGAAACTGGTTGAATACCGTGATGCACGCCCTGCCACTTCATCGCCACTCTTGCTGGGTATCACAAAAGCATCATTGGGTACACATAGCTGGATTTCAGCAGCATCATTCCAGGAAACTACCAAAGTACTGAGTTCGGCTGCCATCCAGGGTAAAACCGACGAAATGCTCGGCTTGAAAGAAAATGTGATAACCGGTCATCATATTCCAGCAGGTACGGGTTTACGTGAGTTCGAGAACATGATTGTAGGCAGCAAGGAAGAATATGAATTGTTGATGACTACCAAGGAAGCGATGAGCTTCGATGATGAAGAGTAGGTTATTTTGAAAGCATAGTAAAGGAGCGAATTTTCGCTCCTTTTTTTATGAGATGTTTTGAACGTTCATTACTATCGCCATAATCCCTTTTAATGCCATTGGTTTATTTTTTCATAAACCAATTCAGGAGTAATGGTATCCATGTTGTCATTTACACACTGTAAAAAGCTTGCTTTTGCGCCCAATGGTCCCCATCGTTCACCTCTTTTCACCCATCGGTTTTCGTATAGTCCTAGTGTTTGTATTCCTGCTGCTGCGGCAATATGAACCGGCCCCGTAGATGAAGCAATAAGCCCATCTGCTGCGGCAATAAAAGCGATGAGCTGATTGGCATCTAGTTTGCCCGTAAGGTCGATAACTATGTCGCCTTGTTGCTTTACCCAATCTTCCAAAACACTTTTTTCAGCAGTTGAACCTGTGATGAAAACCCTGTATTTATCGGGGTTTAACAATTTCAATAAGGCACTGAAATTATGCAATCCCCACTCTTTGGCGTTTTTGTTGGAAAGGGGATGAAAAATAATATTGAAACGGTCGTTGGCCAAAAGGGAAGAAATATTCGGACCCAAATCAGGAAGTCTTGAAAATCCGTAATACTGATGAATTTCATTACGTTTTGGGATTTTTGTTATTCCCAAGGGACGTAACAACTTGCAATTGAGTTGTGCTTCATTTAGCCTTGATTTTTTTCTTGTCATGGCTACGAGCCGGTTACAATAACGCCAGTTGAGCATGATATTTGCAGCTCCTATTCTTAGTTTAATACCAGCAGCTTTACAAAGGCGCAGTGCGGGTTCAACTTTGAGGAGATGAACAACCACATCAATCTTCTTTCGCTGTAAGAACTCCTTGATCTTTTCTTCATCCAATTGGTTCCATTCATCAAAATCCAGAAATTCATCTACATGTTCACTGGCCATCGCAACTGATCGGGTATAAGCCCTTCCCAGAAAGCTGATCTTGCAATTGGGATATTTGGATTTCAGTAAGCCGCACACTGGTAATGCAAGAATTACATCACCCATGGCATCTTCTCTGGCTATCAATACATGAATAGGCTTATTCCATTTTCTCGAAAACATTTAGAGTATGATTAGGTAATTCAATTTGATGAAATTTTTCGGCTCAGCAAAATCTGTCATGATGATAACCCCTCGTTAAGCCTTTCATAAAATCTTACGCTTCAATATTGCAGGTTGAGCCTTTGTAAGTAACTTGCCGCTAATCAAAATGAAGTTCATGAAACAGTTTTCTATGGTGCTCAATCTGGTTTTATTGGCCGCAGTAGGCGTGTTGTATTATCTCCATTTCAGTAAAGATAACAAACTAAATGCTCCACAAAAACAGGTATCCCCATCGGTTAATAGTACCAATACCGTTCGACCTGCAATCGCTTATGTGGAACTCGATTCTCTCAACGAAAAAATCTCTTATATCAAGTTAGGGCGTAAAGACCTGGAAGCCCAACAACAAGCCATCGAAACTGAATGGGAGAACAGTTACCGTAATCTGGAAAACCAGAAAAACAATTTCCTGAAAAGAGGAAATGCTATCACCCAGGAAGAAGCTGAAAAGTTCCAGACCTCCCTTTTACAGCAGCAACAGCAAGTAGACGGAAGGAAACAAAATCTCTCTCAAAAACTCAATGAGAAGAGTTACAAGTTCATGGAAGAAATTCAAAAGAAGTTGAAAGATTTCCTCACCGCTTATAATGAAGATAAAAACTTCAACTATATTTTCACCACCGGAAATGGCCTGGAATACATGGTTTACAAAGATTCTTCACTTAACATAACAGCCGATGTGATCAAAGGCATGAACGATGTGATGAAATCCACCTCAAAAAATTAAGCCGCCTAAAATATTTATTTTCAGTCCCGTTAAAGCTTTAACGGGATTTTTATTGCTTACATTTATGCCAAACATTCTTGTAAATGAACGAAACGCAGCAAACTTTCAAACCTACCTTAGGATTATTTGATGCAACCATGATTGTGGCAGGGTCCATGATAGGATCCGGGATTTTTATCGTGAGCGCAGATATCACCAGGAATGTTGGTAGTGCAGGTTGGCTCATTGCTGTATGGGTTATTACAGGATTCATGACATTAACTGCAGCCATGAGTTATGGCGAATTGAGTGCCATGTTTCCAAAAGCAGGAGGGCAATATGTTTATTTGAAAGAAGCCTTCAATCCTTTAGCCGGATTTTTATATGGATGGAGTTTTTTTGCCGTAATTCAAACTGCTACGATAGCAGCAGTAGGCGTAGCTTTCAGTAAATTCATGGCCTATCTGGTTCCTGAGTTGGGCAATAATTATTTGCTTTTTAATATAGGAGCGCTTCAAATTCATTCCGGACAACTGCTTGCCATTGCCATCATCATTTTACTTACCTATATCAACTCCCGGGGTATTAAGGAGGGTAAGTTGATCCAAACCGTATTCACCAGTGCAAAGCTTATCGCATTATTCGGACTGATTCTTTTCGGCTTTTTTTGGGTGAAAAATAGTTTCTGGCAACGAAATATGGCCACCAGTTTTCAGGCTATGCAAGATGCAGGTGTTGATCATAAAGGGATCATTCCTTTCGGTTGGCAGGGCATCAGCGGAGCTGCCTTACTGGGTGCCATTGCAGCAGCCATGACCGGAAGTATTTTCAGTAGCGACGCCTGGAACAACGTAACTTTTATTGCCGGTGAAATTAAAAATCCTAAACGCAATATCGGGTTGAGCCTCTTCTTGGGTACGCTTCTAGTTACGATTATTTATGTAAGTACAAATCTGATGTATCTGAATGTACTTCCCCTCAATGAAATTGCTTTTTGTGCAGACGATCGGGTTGCTGTGGCTGCGGCCAATAAGATATTTCCCGATTTTGGCACAACCTTGATTGCATTACTCATCATGGTTTCTACTTTCGGTTGCAATAACGGACTCGTGCTTGCTGGTGCAAGGGTTTATCACACTATGGCGCAAGACGGACTTTTTTTCCGAAATGCCGGAAAGCTAAATGCAGCAAGCGTTCCGGGTTATGCACTTTGGATTCAATGCATAGTGGCTTCTGCCTGGTGCCTGAGCGGAAAATACGGCGATTTACTGGATATGATTTCATTTGTAGTAGTGATGTTTTACATGCTTACCATCGCCGGGATTTTCGTCTTAAGGAAAAAAAGGCCTGATGCCGATCGTCCCTACAAGGCATTTGGGTATCCCGTATTACCTGCGCTTTATATCTTATTGGGATTGGCATTTTGTATCCTGCTTATCATTTACAAGCCTGCATTTGTATGGCCGGGGCTCATCATTGTTGCTGCCGGTGTTCCGATTTATTATATTGCAGTGGCAAATCAACCTAAAGCATGACCACATTGAATCCAATTGATTTCGACCAGTTATTCAACCAACTCGCCGGTATCCGTGTAGCCGTTGTTGGCGATGTGATGCTCGATACTTACTGGTGGGGAAAAGTAGATCGGATTTCTCCGGAAGCACCCGTTCCGGTGGTGTCGGTGGTTAGTCGCGAAAAGCGTATAGGCGGTGCCGGTAATGTGGCTTTGAATATCCGTGCTTTCAAATCGGATGTACAGTTGATTTCTGTTTTAGGTGACGACGACGATGGGGCTTCCCTTCAAAACCTTTTGGAAGAACAGGAAATTGGTACCGCATATCTTGTAAAAAGTAAATCACGTATCACTACTAACAAGATCAGGGTAATTGGCAGAAACCAACAGATGATGCGCCTCGATGCAGAAATGACAACTGCTCTGGAACCTAACGACGAGGAGGCTTTGTTAGCGTCTTTCCGCAACTACGTGAACAAGGAGCAACCGCATATTGTGATTCTTGAAGATTATAACAAAGGTGTATTGACTGAACTGGTTATTACTAACATTATTCAATACTGCAGAGAAAGAAATATCCTTACAGCTGTTGATCCTAAGCGGAAAAATTTCTTTGCTTACAGAGATGTTGATATTTTTAAACCAAATCTGCAAGAAGCCAGGGAAGGGTTGAATATATTGATCGAACAGGTGAATACCACCATACTAACTTCCATTCATGCAGCCCTGCATGAAAAGTTACATCACCACATTTCATTGATCACACTATCTGAAAAAGGTATTTTTTATCAGATGGATCAGCAAATGAAAATCATACCCACACATATACGAACTATTGCCGATGTGAGTGGTGCCGGAGATACCGTTATTGCTGTTGCCGCTTTGTTGTATGCGGCTACGGGTGAAGTGCGGTTGATGGCTGAAGTTGCCAATATTGCCGGCGGTTTGGTTTGTGAAGAAGTGGGAACAGTTGCCATCAATGCCCAAAAGTTATTGGCAGAATGTAAGTGTTTACTCCCGGTTACCAAATCCTAAAACAGAAGTGAAACTTTTTTCTTACCCTACACTTGCCTTTAGTAAGTTTTAAAAATATGCTTTCAAACGTTGAAGGCTGTTCAATCATTGCACGAAAAGTATTGAATCTTTGTGGCATTAAAATAGATATTTTTGGTGTGTAAAACTTACACTATGCAAGCATTTTCTCTGGTTATTCATGGCGGGGCAGGCACTATCCTTAAATCTGATATGACTGCAGCTTTGGAGAAGGCTTATATACAGGGCCTCGACGAAGCTTTGTCTGTAGGATATGCCGTTTTGGAAAATGGAGGATCAGCAGTAAACGCAGTGAAAGCAGCTATTGTGGTGCTGGAAGATAATAGGTTGTTCAATGCCGGAAGAGGTTCGGTATTTACTAAGAAAGGAGTACAGGAAATGGATGCAGCCATCATGGATGGTGCTACCTTGGCTGCCGGTTCAGTAGCGGCTGTGAGGAATGTACGAAACCCCATAGAGTTGGCTTACGAAGTGATGACCGAAAGCAATCATGTATTTTTAAGCGGTAAAGGGGCTAACGATTTTGCCATCAAACAAGGGGTGAAGCTTGAACCCGACGAGTTCTTCTTCTCCCAATTCCGCTACGATCAATGGAAGGAAATCCGCGATAGTGATAATTATTCTCTCGATCATACCCATCAGGATCTGGATGAATTGATGAAGGATAAGAAATTTGGTACCGTTGGCGCTGTTGCTTGTGATGGATCCGGTAATATCGCTTCCGCAACCAGCACTGGAGGAATGACCAATAAAAAATATGGTAGGATCGGCGACAGTCCTATAATCGGCGCAGGCACTTATGCCAATAATAAAACCTGTGCTATCAGTTGCACCGGCCATGGCGAACCTTTTATCCGTGCCGTTGCTGCACACGATGTGAATGCCATCATGGAATACAAAGGAAGCTCGCTGGAAGAAGCCATGAATGAAGTGGTACACCGGAAACTCGTGAAAATGAATGGCGAAGGCGGTATGATAGGGGTAGACGCTAATGGGAATATGGCCATGGTTTTCAATAGTGCCGGTATGTATCGTGCAATGCGAGGAAGTAACGGACAATACGCTGTAGGTATTTATAAGGAGCTGATGCAGATTCCTGTATCCTGAATATGAAACATCTTTTTTAACTTCACCCCAAAAAGATAACCACATTTCTTTCCCTGGTATGAAAAAAAAAGCAATCATTGTTGCAGGCGGTTCAGGAACCAGAATGAACAGCAACCTTCCCAAACAATTCCTGCACCTGAATGGCAAGCCCATCCTATACTATTCTATTGCAGCTTTTTTAAATGCTTATCCCGATTTGGAAATCATCCTGGTGCTTCCTGAAGAGTATTTAGGCGACGGACAGGAAATCATCGATGCTTTTTTCGATTATTCCCGTGTACAACTAACGGTTGGTGGTAGAACCCGCTTTCATTCCGTACAACAGGGACTAAAACTGATCAACGAAGATTGTATCGTTTTTGTTCATGATGCCGTACGCTGTTTGCTTACTCCTGCACTTATTCATCGCTGTTATGATGCAGTATTGGAATTCGGGTCAGCAGTTCCCGCTATCACACCCAAAGACAGTATCAGGCTTTTAACCGAGAACGGTAATGATGCAATAGACAGAGATCAGGTAAGGCTTGTTCAAACCCCACAGGTTTTTTACAGCAAATTATTATTGCCTGCATTCCAAATCGATTTTAAAGACCGGTTCACCGATGAAGCAGCTGTTATAGAAGCATTCGGACTCACTATTCATATGATAGAAGGGGAGGAGGAAAATATCAAGATCACCCGCCCTCTGGATCTGTTTCTTGCAGAAAAAATATTAGCCAACCGTTCGGCAGGTTCCGTTTCATAAACCAAATATCCTGCGGTGAATCAACCCATCAAATCATTACTGAAAAAATTTGGGGTATATTATTCATTGCAGTCGTACTACCGTAGAAGCCTAAACGCTTTTTCGATTTTTCAATCCAGATACCGTTACAGGAAGTATGCCGGATCTGGCTTCACCTGCAATGTCTGCCAATCGGGCTATAGCCGTTTTATGCCTTCATTTCCGGCACCTGAAAATGCAGCAGCTCTTCAGAGGCATAAGGTAATTGCAGGATATGGCGAACAGGTGATTTGTCCGTTTTGCAGGAGCACCGCACGCGAAAGGCTCGTTTTGGCCGTACTACAAGATCAGTTCAATTTAAAAGATAAGCTGGTTTTGCATTTTGCACCGGAAGCCCCTGTTTACAAGTATCTCAACCAAGAGGGAAAAGTTATTACGGCAGATATCGAACCGGGTTTTTATCGCAATCTGGATAAGCATTGCAGGGAAGAAAACCTTTGTGCCCTTTCTTTTGAAGATGGGTTATTCGATTTGATCATCTGCAACCATGTACTGGAGCACATCAAACCAGATAGCCTTGCCGTTAGAGAACTATACCGGGTGATGAAACCGGGCGGACAGGCTATTTTACAAGTGCCCTATACTACCGGCGTTGAGGAGAATATTGAGATTGATAATGAAAACAACGAAGTATCAAGGTCTGCATTGTACGGACAAAAAGATCATATTCGTATCTATGCATTAAAAGCTTATCTTGATTTACTGAAAGCTGCAGGGTTTATTCTGCATATTCAGTATCCTGAAGAATTAAAAAAATATCAGCAGTTTGCCATACAACCCGGGGAATACGTAATACTGGTTCAAAAGCCTGTCAGCGCTTAAACAACCTAACAGGTCTTGGGAGGAGATTGAAACGGATAAATGGATAGTTTTCCGCCTTTGCACCCAGCTTCTGATAAAAAAAGGCAATGCCGGGAACATCAGAACCTTCCAGATCGAGGATCATGGATGTTCCGGCCCATTCCCTGATCAAAGCATCATATAAAAAGTAATTGGCTTTTTTCTTCCTGCCTTCCGGTACCGTGCAGGAAATCAGGTTATAAAAACGTTTGTCGTCTTTAAGCAATAAGGAAACAGCTATCAACTCACCATTTTCAGGTTCTTTTACCTGCCTCACTATCACCCGATTTTGTTGGCTATAATGTTTGCATAATTTTTCAAAACGATTGTAAGCATCAGGCTTAAATGCGGGTAGCCTTTCCCGGTAGCGTTCTTCATATAAACGAATCGCCGGGCTGATAGCTGTTGAATCGGAGTACTGCAAGTTTGCATCTAATGCTTTCTGAATAGACTGCCGGGTATCCTGATGATAGTTTTTGTAAATCTCCTCATAACCTTTTTCAAGATGGATAAGATAGTTACTACGTTTCTGCATGGCGATGCCATCGGGCCATTGCCGGCATAAGTTGCCATGATTGAGAGTTGTTTCAGCAAAACTAAAATGCTTAGCTGCCAAATTAAGGAAGGCAGATAGGAGTGTATTCGATAGCGGCTGAATAGCATAGATACCGCCCTGCTGCAGAAAGGGAGGCTGATAAAGATAGCGGATGCTCCATTTTTTTTTCCAGGTAAGCGGCATCACCGCTTCGTAATCGCCCCATACGATGGCATCCCAGTGTACAGCCATGGTATCCAAGTAAACCGATTCTCCATAGATCATTCCATTAACAGCATTTTGCAGGCAGTGGTTCCACTTCATCCTGTCAATTTCATCATGCGCTATGAAACGGGGTGGTATCAATTGAATGGACTTTGCGGAATAAATTTCCGGATGGTAAGTTGTTGAATATCGATAGTGAAGCTGATATTACGGAGAAAGCGTTTATCCGGTACAGTTGACTTGAAATAATCACGATACACTTTGCTATACACGAGTGGGAAATAAATATTCACCAGGTTTTTGATCAGGGAAATTTGTAAGCCTGCATTATAGAGGAACCGGCCTGTTGTTGCATCATCCTTCCATGCTGCGGCATAAGTGCCGAGATCGGCATAAATTTTCAAAGGAATTTTTATGGGCAGCAAGGAAAGCGGGTTGATCTTATCCGGAATAGTTGTACTCAGGTTTAGCGTGCTAAGCCAATCATCACTACGACCAATCTTTTCACTCAGCAAATCTGTTCTTACCTTGAAAGCACCGTCTCTGTTCATCATCTGCTGGGATGCGAAACCCTCAAATTCGTTTCTTCCAAAAAAATAATTGCTATAGGTGTAGTCTTCGTAACCGTTGGGCCCGCTCATGTTCAGGTGATAGCGGCTTGTTTCAAATGCAGAACTGAATGTTTTTGCACCGGTGTAAAAGAACTTCCCTGCAAAAAACCTCAAAGCTAAACCACCACCTTTAGGATAATTCAGCAATTGGTTAGCTGTAAGTGCAAGTCTGAAAAATGATTTCCCCTGCTCTGCAACCAAACTGGCGTTGTAAGGATAGAGCACCCTGTTTTGATAAGCAGTAATAGTAAACTGATTGAGGTAACGATTATTTTCAGGTAAACTGATTTTATCAGACTGCGAAATTGTATCGAAACTGAAACTCAAATCTGTTTCGGTAATCAGGAATGTTTTCCACTGAAAGCGCATACCGAAGCTGCTCCTGGGGTTTGCTGGCGTAGTTGAATAGGTGATGGAGGGAACAATTTTAGTAAATGGCTGAACATATTTATTATTATTTTCATCGATGAAATCATCTGCCGTGAATTTTGCTCCGGCTAATGCAATTTCCAATTTGTTTCCATGTGTTCCCGGAAAAGTCTGATAAGAAAGCCTTCCAAATCCGTTCCATTCCTTACTGCCAAAAGCATACATCGGTGCCAACAAAAAATTGAATTTATTTTGCGGCAGGGTATAATTGTGCAATAATCCACCCAGCATGAAGCGGTCGTAAGTATTGTAACCGATTAAAGGTGAAATGAAGAGGTAGTTGTGTTTGTCGGTATCCTTAAAACCAAAAAAAGACTGGATTTTAATTCCTTTCCTTTTTGTTTTTTGCAATGAACCCTTATAGCCGAGTTCGGTTAAGAAGCTATCTGCCGTTGAACCGAACATATAAACTGCATTGGCTTTGAAATCTGCCGGATTGGGATGCTTGAACTGCCATTGATCATAATACCTTCGCATCATACTGTCGAATGCAACTGTACCCACTTTTTTTTCAACTTTCTGTAACCATTGTGCTGTTTTTGTATAAGCGATAAGGCCATAATTCAAACTGCTGAAGGTTTGGGAGGGTACAAAAATGGGCTGGTCTTTTTTTGCCCTGCAAACCGATTCAAGCAGTAAGGCTTCCTGATCTTCCGGGATCCTCTTATCCATGAAGCCCTTGGTTTTTTGCTGCAGCGAATTTTGATTTCCATATTTCAAATCCAAATATCGCTGGTCGTAATAACTGTTCAGGCCTTCATCGAGCCAGGGATGCACCCGTTCATTACTGGCCAATATGCCATAGAACCAGTTGTGACCCACTTCATGGTTGATCAGTAAATCCAGTTCTTTGCTATTGCCCGGGTCGCCAATCAAGGTGATGGTAGGGTATTCCATGCCACCACCTGTGGCAGAGGGATGTTCCACTACGGTAGCTACCGGGTAGGGGTATTCGCCAATCCACCTTGATTTGGTAAGGAGGGCATCCTTTATGAAGCGTATACTGTTTAACCAATGTTCCTTTTTTTCTCCCGGAATATAATAGGCGTAAACATCCACTGTTTTATGTGGTAACTGAAGCGTATCATGCAGTACCACAAAACTAGGATCGGCAAACCAGGCAAAATCATGTACTTTATCCTGAATGTAATGAACGGTTTGGATGCCATTTGCCGAATCGGTTGAAATGGCCATACCTGTAGCGGCTACCCGATACCGTGATGGCAGCGTGATCTTCACATCGTATTGGCCGAACCCGCTGTAAAACTCGCCCTGATCGAGGTAGGGCATTGTATTCCAACCCCATTGGTCGTAAACCGCGGGTTTCGGATACCATTGGGTGGCCTGCACCGATTGGCCCACATAACCCCCTCTTGAAAAATTGTAAGGGAGTTTCACATGGAAGCTCGCTTCTAACTGAGTTGCCGTACCGGGCAATAATGGTTTTGGTAGCAACACTTTAATAATGTCCTGTTCAACGGGATGGTCTTCGAGAGTGGTTGTTATACCATCGGCTTTAAACAGCAAACGGTTCATATAACCTCTTTTCGATTCCTCTGAAAAATAAAAATCCGTTCTTCCATTTTCCAGCAATTGTTCGCTGAAAGCAGTGCGGTCGTTCTTATACGCATTGGGCCAGCAATGAAACCAGATGAATCGGAGCGTATCCGGAGAATTATTTTTGTAATTGATGATAGCTTCTCCATCCAGCATTTTGGTACTATCCTGCAGCACCACTGAAATTTTGTAATCAACTTCTTGTTGAAAATACCCAAAGCGCTGCGCATAGGCAGATGAGCAACAGATCCATATAGTAATGATCAGCAATCGGATATTCAGGGAAACCATAGTTTCAAAAATACGAAGAATGACGGGATGCAAGCTTTCTATAGTGAAGCCAATTATTTTCCTTTCCCGGAAAAGATGATCTGAAGGGTGTAAATCATGATTTTAAAATCGAGGGCTAAGGAAATATTCTCGATGTAGAGCAGGTCGTAAGGCATACGGCGTATCATTTCGGGTATGGATGAAGCATAGCCAAAATTTACCATCCCCCAGCTGGTTAATCCGGGTTTTACTTTAAAAAGATATTTATATTCCGGATGCAGGGCAACCAGTTGATCGATATAAAATTTTCGTTCAGGCCTTGGGCCAACCAAACTCATTTCGCCTTTGATGATATTCCAAAGCTGGGGCAGTTCGTCTAGCCGCCATTTGCGCATCGTTCTTCCCCAATTGGTGATCCTGCTATCATCGGTGCTGCTGAGTTGTGGTCCGTTCTTTTCTGCATCAACCTGCATCGAACGGAATTTGATCATGGTAAACGGTTTGCCTTTATAGCCGATACGTTCCTGATAAAAAAATACCGGACCTTTAGAGGAAAGTGCTACTCTCATCCAGGTATAAATGATCAGGGGAGAAAGAATGATTACTGCGGGTATGGCCACGGATAAATCTAACACCCGCTTAATGTTCTGTTGCCATGCAGGTAATTGTCCGGCGTGGATATCAATAAGCGGCACGCCCAGGATATTATTCGTTTGCAGGGCACCACTGATGATATCAACCGTATCGGGCATGATCTTGATATTTACTTCCTTATCGCTCAGCAATTGAAGGATATGAGTGATCAAACTTCGTTCATTCTTATCCACCGTAATGATCACTTCTTCTATCTGCGCATCTTTAATCAATTTTTCAATATCGGTTCCTGCAGGATATTGAAGTATTCCTTCAGGTAATGACGCTTTCAGATAATTATTGCTATTGATGAAGCCTACCACCTGAAAACCTTCATGCTCCTTGCTTTTCAGAAATTCCTGATAGAATTCAGCGGCTTTGGGTGCAGCGCCAATCAGCATCGCATTAAAAAAAACCTGGCGATTTTTCAATTGATTTTTTACTACAGCAAGAAAGAACAAGCGTATCAGATAGGAGAGTGTGAAATAGGGGATGAGTAAGCTGAAGAATTCGAGATAGTAATTTTGATTGTTTTCCTGCGGATTTTTAAGGATGAAAAAGAAGAGCAAAAACAAACAACCAAAAAGACTTACAAAAAACACCCGTGAAAATTCTGAAAGTCTGGATTTCTGATAAAGTGTATTGTATCCACCGCTTAAAAAATTGAGGAATAACCATCCGGTGCAGTACATGAACAGGCCCAGATAAAAGCCGGGCGGCATACTGAAATCGTAGTGATATATCTTGGTACGAAGAAAATAAAACAAGGCCCAGGTGAATATACTTACCAGGATATCTGAAATGATCAACCAACTGATATGTATTCGGGGCTGCTTCAAAGGGGATTGTTTTCAGGAATAGTTTCCTGATCAATGCTGTTTGTGATTAATTTTTTCGAGGATGAGATGAGCCACTTCCATCGCGCTGAACCCGTCCATTACCGTAACAGGCGTTTCTGTATCCTTAACAATGGCATCCCTGAAAGCTTCCAATTCCATCTTTATGGCATTAACTTCTGCAATGGCAGGATTGGCGATGGCGATGGTTTTTTTTCCGTTATTGGTTTCTATATCGAAAGTGAAAACATTCTTATCGCCGGGTTGATTAAGCCGGATGATTTCTGTTTTCTTATCGAGGAAGTCGATGCCGATATAAGCGTCTTTCTGGAAAAGCCTCATTTTTCTCATCTTCTTGATGGATATGCGGCTGCTGGTGAGGTTGGCAACACATCCGTTATCGAACTCGATCCTGACGTTAGCGATATCCGGCGTATCGCTCATCACGGCAACACCGTTTGCTGAAATATGGTTCACATTACTTTTTACCAGGTGCAGTATGATATCGATATCATGAATCATCAGATCCAGAATCACACTTACATCGGTACCTCTGGGGTTAAACTGTGCGAGGCGGTGCACTTCGATGAACATCGGTTGTAAATCATATTCCGAAAGGGCAAGAAATGCGGGATTGAATCTTTCCACATGACCTACCTGGAATTTAAGGTTCGATTCTTTGGCAAGTTTTGCCAGTTCTCTTGCCTCATCCATCGTATTGGCCAGTGGCTTTTCAACGAACACATGTTTGCCTTTGCGAAGGGCCATATCACAAAGTTGAAAATGGCTGATGGTTGGCGCCACAATATCTACCGCATCGCAGATGTCCATCAGCTGAGAAGCATCTGTAAACCTCGGGATGCCGTATTTTTCTGCTACGATGGCTGCGTTATGGTCATCGGGGTCGAAGAAGCCAACCAGTTTAGAGTCTTCAATTTCTTTCCAGTTGTTGAGGTGATATTTACCCAGGTGTCCTGCACCGAACAAGGCAATCTTTAGCATAGTGAGCGTGGGTTAATGTTAATCAGGCGGGGTTTGAAACCAGATCTGTTTTTTCTTCCCAAAAGCCCATTTTGCTGAACTTCCGGATTCTTTCATCTATCCTTTCTCTTTCCGGGATTTTCTCCAGGCCTTCGATGGTGGGGATGAGGTAATTTTTCAATAAGGCGGCGGCTTCATCATAATCCCAATGAGCGCCTCCGAGCGGTTCGGGAACCACATCGTCAACGATGCCGAAATTGAGCATATCGGTACCGGTGAGCCGCAGTTGTTCTGCTGCGATCTCCTTCTTATCCCAACTGCGCCAAAGGATGCTGCTGCAGCTTTCCGGAGAGATGACGGTGTACCAGGTATTTTCCATCATCACCACTTTATCGCCGACGCCGATTCCCAGGGCACCTCCACTTGCGCCTTCTCCGATCACCACGCAGATCACGGGAACTTTCAATCCGATCATTTCGTAGATATTCCTGGCAATGGCTTCTCCCTGTCCGCGTTCTTCCGCTTCCAGCCCGGGATAAGCGCCGGGTGTATCAATCAATGTGATGATGGGCTTATTGAATTTTTCAGCAAGCTTCATCAAACGAAGGGCTTTGCGGTAACCTTCCGGATTGGCCATCCCGAAATTCCGCAACTGGCGTGTTTTGGTATTGATGCCTTTTTGTTGCCCGATGATCATGACGGTTTTATCGCCCAGACGTGCAAATCCGCCAACCATGGCTTTATCGTCTTTCACATTACGGTCGCCATGAAGTTCCACAAAATCGGTACACATTTTTTCGATGTACTTTAAAGTATAGGGGCGATCGGGGTGCCGGCTGAGTTGAACCCGGTGCCATGGGGTGAGGGTTTCGGTGAGGTTCCGTTTGGTATCGATTACTTTTTTTTCCAGTGCTTCGATTGCGCTGCTCATATCGGTTTTCGACTTCTCCTGAGTAGCTTTCAGTTGTTCAATCTGATCGTACAGGTCTTTGATGGGTTTTTCAAAGTCGAGAAATTGCCGGTTTTTTAACTGAGGCATAAGCAAATAGATTTGAATATGAAACGGCGTTCTGTACAGGCCGGCTGTAAAAATAGGCCTTACAGCATTTTAATAAAAGTTTTGTTTTGCAAAAATAAATATTCTTATCTTTGCCGTCCCTAAAAAGGAGCTATGCATGGGTTTTTCCTGTGATATGGCTTCAGGAATAGAGGGATCGGTAGTTCAGTTGGTTAGAATGCTGCCCTGTCACGGCAGAGGTCGCGGGTTCGAGTCCCGTCCGGTCCGCAGAAACGTCTTGAACATTGTTCAGGACGTTTTAGGTTCCAGCAAAGTAACTCTTAGCGAACCTTGCGTTGAAAACTAAATTCCCAGAAACGTCTCTCGAAGAGGACGTTTCGTTGATAAAACCACCTTCCAACCAAATTCACACTTAGCGAACTTTGCGTTGATAAAACTCCCTTCCTCCTTTTCAGAAACG
>Ga0164293_10000116_pt1 | contig 53850 bp, 42 predicted proteins | sample GEODES118metaG_FD_111487 | JGI IMG/M metagenome (GOLD analysis project Ga0164293, IMG submission 111487) | Eutrophic lake water microbial communities from Lake Mendota, Wisconsin, USA - GEODES118 metaG | ecosystem: Environmental > Aquatic > Freshwater > Lake | place: USA: Lake Mendota...
GCCCATGACCGGCTGCGTGGGCCCAACGTTATGACCACGCTGGTTTCGCCGCACAAGGTCAGCGCCGCTGCGCTGGCTGCCGCGCGCCAGAACCCGCCGGCGCCCATCACTGCGTTGAAGGATGGCCCGCGCGTGGCCGTGCTGGTGGGCGGGGACAGCCGCCATCACCGGTTCAAGCCGGAGGACATCGCGCGGCTGGTACAGGCCCTCAACCAGCTTGCGGCCAGCGGTGCCGTGCTGATGGGCTCGCGCTCGCGCCGTACGCCGGAGGCGCTGGCCGCGCTGGTGGGCGAGACCTTCGCCCGCACCGGCGGCTGGTGGTGGGATGGCACCGGTCCCAACCCATATACTGCGCTGTTGGCCCATGCCGATGCCATCGTTGTTACCGCCGACAGCGTCAACATGATCGGCGAGGCGGCGGCGACGGGTGTGCCGGTGCTCGTGTTCGAGCCCTCGGGAGGACACGGCAAGATCGGCAAGTTCCTCAACGGGCTGGCCGATCACGGAGTTGTGCATCGTTTCGAGGGTAACCTTGTCGGGTCACGCTACGAACCCATAGATAGCACCACACAGATCGCCCGCGCCGCGATGGCCGCCTATGACGCGCATCGCCTGACCTTGAAGGTCTGAGGAGAACACCATGGCCCATGTCCATGCCAGATTGATGATCGTCGGCTCCGGCCCTGCCGGCTACACCGCTGCGATTTATGCCGCCCGCGCCATGCTGGAGCCGGTGCTGGTGTCCGGCTTCCAGCCGGGCGGACAGTTGATGATCACCACCGATGTGGAGAACTACCCCGGCTTTGCCGATGTCATCCAGGGCCCGTGGCTGATGGAGCAGATGCAGAAGCAGGCGGCCCATGTCGGCACGACCATGATCTCAGATCACATCTCGAAGGTTGACCTCGGCAGCCATCCGTTCCGCCTCTGGGGCGATGGCGGCGACACATATTCGTGCGAGGCGCTGGTGATCGCCACCGGTGCACAGGCCAAATGGCTCGGCATCCCGTCCGAGCACAGCTTCCAGGGCTTCGGCGTCTCGGCCTGCGCGACCTGCGACGGCTTTTTCTTCCGCAACCGCGAGGTGGTCGTGGTTGGCGGCGGCAACTCGGCCGTGGAGGAAAGCCTCTATCTCGCCAATCTGGCCAGCAAGGTGACGCTGGTGCATCGCCGTGACAGCCTGAAAGCCGAGAAAATCCTGCAAGATCGCCTGCTGAAGCACCCCAAGGTCGAAGTGATCTGGGACTCTGCCGTGGACGAAATCTGCGGCGTGCTGCCCGGCGGGGAAGGCACCCCCGGCGTCACGCATGTGCGCCTGAAAAACCTCAAGACAGGCGCCCTGTCGGATGTGAAGACCGACGGTGTCTTCGTCGCCATCGGCCACAAGCCATCGACCGGCCTGTTCATCGGGCAGGTGGCGATGAAGGACTCGGGCTACATCATCACCAAACCGAATTCGACCGCGACCAATATCCCTGGCGTCTTCGCCGCCGGCGATGTGGCCGATGACACCTATCGCCAGGCCGTGACGGCAGCAGGCCTTGGCTGCATGGCCGCGCTGGAAGCCGAGAAGTGGCTGGCAGCGCAGGAATCGGGGCGGATGGCTGCGGAGTAGAGCGGGTCGCCTGCGGGGGCTTTTGTGGCTGTTTCCACCCGCACAAGGCTCTCCCGGCGGGCCGTGTCCGGGCAAAGTGATCGAACCCATCAGCGCAATTCATGGATTGTGCATCTGCCATCAGCTTGACGGAGTGGATGATTCCGCCTCAACATGCACAAAACGCATGAGCGATCTGCTCGGGAGCAATGCAGGCAATGGACTGGGACAGGATCCGGATCTTCTACACCGTGGCGGAGTCCGGCTCCTTCACCAAGGCAGGCGACACGCTCGGGCTCAGCCAGTCCGCTGTCAGCCGGCAGATCAGCGCGCTGGAACGCGAGGTGCGCGCGCCGCTGTTCCACCGGCACACACGGGGCCTGATCCTCACCGAGCAGGGCGAATTGCTGTGGCGCGCTGCGCGCGACATGACGCAGCGCCTCGAAAAGACCAAGGCGCAGCTTACCGAGACGCGCGAGCATCCGTCGGGCGAACTCAAGGTGACCACGACGGTGGGGCTGGGCAGCCGCTGGCTGGCCCCGCGCCTGGGTGATTTCCTCGACGCCTATCCCGATGTGCGCGTTGAACTGATCCTGACCGACGAGGAACTCGACCTGTCGATGCGGCAGGCCGACATCGCCATCCGCCTGCGCCAGCCGCAGCAGCCGGACCTGATCCAGCGCAAGCTGTTCACGGTGCATTTCCATTGCTATGCCGCGCCGTCCTACATCAAGCGCTATGGTGAGCCAAAATCGCTGGATGCGCTCGACAACCACCGCATCCTGTCCTTTGGCGGCCAGTCGCCGTCCTATCTTCTGTCGGTGCACTGGCTGGGCAATGCCGGGCGTGATCCGCGCAATCCGCGCGTGCCGCATCTGCTGGTCAACAACATCGCGGCGCTGCGCAATGCCGTGGAGCACGGGGCCGGCATCGCCGTCCTGCCGGATTATCTGGTCGAGCAGGGTTCGCCGCTGGTGCAGGTGCTGCGCGAGGTCGAGATGCCGTCGCTCGACAGCTATCTGGTCTATCCCGAAGAGATGAAAACCGTTGCGCGGGTGCAGGCCTTCCGCGATTTCCTGATCCAGCGGGCCCAGCGCTGGACGTTCTGAGCGGCTCGGCGGGTGTGCTGCATACCGGCTTTCGGGCGGCCTTGCATGCACGAAGTGGCGGGGCGTCCCCAAAAACGGCGAAAAAGTGTTTGGATCATTCCCGTAACGCATGGCGAACCTGCGTCATGTTGCATTGCAGCATGACCGTCCTTTTGGCATAAGTGGGTGTGATCAGGACAACGCGCGTCCGCTTCCCTCCCGGTGTTGATGCGCGCCTGATCCACCCCTCTGGAGTGTCCGGTTTGCCGGACATGACCTTCAGCCCGGCTCCGCAAGGAACCGGGCTTTCTTTTTGGGGTGAGCGGACGACCTGATGCCATCAGGTCGGTTTCCGGTCTTGCAGGTTGTCGAACCACACCGCGCTGTCATGGCGAGCGCAGCGAAGCCATCCAGAGGCACCACGAAAGCCCGCATTGGCGTGAATTCGGCCTGCGCCGGGCCAAGGAACCATTCCTGAGTGCGCTGGATTGCTTCGCGGCGCTCGCAATGGCGGACTCTCTGGCCGTTTTCAGCAGCCTGTCAGAGGTAGAGCTTCTCGCTTTCCTTGCCCTTGTAGAGATGGGCGACCTGGGCTGCATAACCGTTGAAAAGCTGGGTCGGAACCCGGCCTTGTGTGCCGATGAGCTCTTCGGTGGCCTGGCTCCAGCGCGGGTGCGCCACCTCCGGGTTCACGTTGGCCCAGAAGCCGTATTCCGCTCCCTGCAACTGCTCCCAGAAGCTCTTCGGCCGGTCGGCGGTGAAGCTGACGCGGGTGATCGCCTTGATCGACTTGAAGCCGTATTTCCACGGCAGGATCAGCCTGAGCGGCGCGCCGAACTGGTTGCGCAAGGGCTTGCCATAGACGCCCGTGACCATCAGCGGCAACTCGTTGGCCGCTTCCTCGATGGTGATGGCTTCGACATAGGGCCAGGGATACCAGGTCTGGCGCTGGCCGGGCGCGACGGACGGATTCTGGAAGGTCTCGAACCGCACATATTTGGCCGCCGAGGTCGGCTTGGCGATGTCGAGGAAGGATTTCAGCGTGAAACCCGTCCATGGCACGGCCATGGCCCAGGCCTCGACACAGCGGAAGCGATAGAGCCGCTCCTCGAGTTGCGAACGCCGGATCAGATCGTCGATGCCGATCTCGAAGGGCTTTTCGACCAGGCCGTCGATGGTGACAGTCCAGGGCCGGGTCTTCTTGGCTTCCGCCTGCTTCCAGATGTTCTTGGAGGAGCCGAACTCATAATAGTTGTTGTAGCCGGCGGCCACGACCTCGGGTGTCATCGCCCGGTCCAGCGTGAAGGCCGGGTTCTGGCGGGCCGGATAAAGATCGTCGGTTGGGTCAGGCTTGCGGTCGAGGTTGGGCTGGCTGCTGGCGAACCATTGCGCCGAGGCTGGCGTCACGCCGGCAGCGATGGAGGCGGCACCGGCTCCTGCGGCGAGGAAGGCGCGGCGGTCGAGAAAGACTGCTTCCGGGGTGGCCTGAGCCTCGGGGATTTCCCAGCTGCGCCGTGTTCTGATGAGCATGTTCGCCTCCCTCCTCTTCAGGCATCACGCGTGTGACTGCCCGTCCGCACCATACGCAAGATCGGGGCACTTCGTTACGACAGCAAGTGCCGCAGGCGGATCACGAAACAGGGAGCACCGCGACCGGTTTCGGGAGTGTCTGCAACTCTGTGTATCTGAGCGGGCCGATGCGGTTTTCAGATACAGTCAGGTATCGAAGTGCCCGGCGAACATTATGGCCAACTGATTGCGGGCCGCAACCCATTCCCGGACGGCGCGACCGCCCTTTTCGAAGTTGCGAATGGCGAGGAAGATCAGCTTCGTGGCGGCCTTCTCGGTCGGGAAAGACCCCTTGGTCTTGAGGGTTTTCCGCAGCACCCGGTCCAGCGCCTGGTGCTGCCATTCCCGGACCTCGCCCAGCACGGCATCGGTCACGCGGCTGATCAGGTCCGGCGACACCCGCAGGCCGTAAAGGTTCTCCAGATGGGCCTGGATGTCGCGCACCGACAGCCCGGCTCCATGGAGCCCGATGATCTTGTCATCCACCCCGTCGATCCGGGTCTGGCCCTTCTTCACCAACTCCGGCTCGAAGCTGTCCTCCCGGTCGCGCGCCACCGCAAGCGGCTCCTCGCCAGCCGATCCCGTCACCCGCTTCGACGCAACTCCGTTCCGGCTCCCAGTTTCAGCGCTGTGCCTGCTGGCGCGTGTCAGACGACTGGACTTCGCCGATGCTGACGCTGCGCTCGACACCTTCCCAGGCTGCGTTGGAGCGCGGCTCGTAGGTGTCACCGGCACCCACCGCGATGCGGGTTGCATCCGGCGACTTCTTGTAGGTCTTCTGGGCCGGAAGGCCGGTGACGGCGCAGCGCGCTGTAAGCTTCTCGACATGGTCGGCCATGGCCAGCAGGCGTGCCGAGACATCGAAGGGCATGCCGCGCCAGTCGCAGTCGAGCCCGCCGCAGGTGACATCATGGCCGGCGACCAGAAGGGCATGCACGGCTTCATGGAACGAGCCGTGGAAATGCGGCGCTTCGAGGAACTGCACTTCGTCGGCGAAGACGTGTACCGGCCCCTGAACGCGGGCTGCCGCTTCGGCGACGGCGGCGAACAGGTCATGATCGCTGGCAATCGGCAGCGCCGGGTGGGCCACGCCGTCATGGGTCACGATCGCCGCTGCGGCATAGCGGTTGTCCATGGCGGGCTTGACGATGACGACAGGCTGCTGATGCCGGTCGAGCACCTCGACGATGCGGGCGATCAGGGCCGAGGTCTTGCCTGCGAACATCGGGCCGGCAACGACAGTCAAGGTGGCAATCATGAGCAAAAGTCCGGCGGGTGCGCAGTGCGTGTGTCTGCACACACCGAACCAGATTCCGTGCCGGCGCGCGCCGTCAAAAAGCCGGCTGTTCACATCAAATCGTGCCAGGGTGGGGCGATGCACCAGCCTGCGTGGTGCGCTCAGGGCAGGGCGGCCACCAGCTTCCTGAAGACATCGCCGCGATGCTCGAAGTTCTGGAACTGGTCATAGGAAGCGCAGGCTGGCGAAAGCAGCACGCAGACCTCGCCCGTCCCGCCATGGGCGGCGGCATCGCGTGCGGCGTCGGCCACGGCCTTGTCGAGCGTGCCGCTGATCTCGAAGGGCACATGGCCATCCAGCGTGGCGGCAAAACTCTCGGCGGAGGCTCCGATCAGGTAGGCGCGTGCGATGTTGGGGAAGTAGCGGCGCAGGCTGTCGATGCCGCCATCCTTGGCCTTGCCGCCGGCAATCCAGAAGATCTCGCGGAACGAGGTCAGGGCCTTCTCGGTCGAGTCGGCGTTGGTGGCCTTGGAATCGTTGATGAACACGACCTTGCCCTTGCGGGCGACCTCTTCCATGCGGTGCGCCAAGCCAGGATAGGTCCTGAAGCCCTCGGCGATCACCTCGTCGGCGACACCCAGCGCAGAGACGGCAGCGAAGGCGGCAGCGGCGTTCTGGGCATTGTGCATGCCGCGCAGCGAGCCGATGCCCGAGAGGTTGGCCACGACGCGGGGCATGCCGCCGGCGACGCGCACCAGCCGCACATCGAGCGCGCCCTCATTGGCCGTGACGCCGGCAAAGACGCCGTTATCGACGGGGGCTTCAGCGGAAATCCGCTGCATCGGCCTGCCGCTGGCAGACCTGCGGGCTGCGATGCCGCGCGAGATGTCATCGTCGACGCCGATGATGGCATGGCCCGAGGCAGCAATCAGCCGCTCCTTGATGGCGGCGTAGTTCTCGATCGTGCCGTGGCGGTCGATGTGGTCCGCCGTCAGGTTGAGATGGATGCCGATGCTGGGGTTCAGCGAGGGGGCCAGGTCGATCTGGAAGGATGAGCACTCGACCACATGCACGCGGTCGGCGGAAGGGGGCATCAGGCTGAGCACGGGGGCGCCAATGTTGCCGCCCATCTCGACGGACTTGCCCGCCACGGTAAGCAGATGGGCGATCAGCGCCGTGGTGGTGGACTTGCCGTTGGTGCCGGTGATGGCGATGAAGGGCGCTTCGGGCGCAAGCTTCGCCCGCTCGATGCAGAACAGTTCGACATCGCCGATGATCTGGATGCCGGCGGCGCGGGCGCGCTCCACCGTCCAGTGCGGCTTGGGATGGGTCAGCGGCACGCCGGGCGAGAGTAGCAGCGCGTCGAAATCCTTCCAGTTGGCGGCGCGCAGGTTGGCGGTGCGCAGGCCATAGCCCGAGGCGATACCGACCGAGCGCTCATCATCATCAAAGCAGATGACCTCGCAGCCGCCATCGCGCAGGGCAAAGGCCGTGGCCGCGCCCGAGTTGCCGAGGCCGAACACGGCAACGGTCTTGCCGGCAAAGGATGTGATGGGGGTCATGGACAACTCAACGCAGCTTGAGGGTGGACAGGCCGACCAGTGCCAGCACGACGGAGATGATCCAGAAGCGGATCACGACCTGGGCTTCGGTCCAGCCCTTCTTCTCGAAATGATGGTGGATCGGGGCCATCAGGAACACGCGCTTGCCGGTGCGCTTGAACACTGCCACCTGGATGATCACCGAGAGTGCCTCGACCACGAACAGGCCGCCGACGATGGCCAGCACGATCTCGTGCTTGGTGGCCACAGCAATGATGCCGAGCAGGCCGCCAAGGCCGAGCGAGCCGGTATCGCCCATGAAGATCTGCGCCGGCGGGGCATTGAACCACAGGAAGCCGAGGCCCGCGCCGATGATAGCGCCGCAGACCACGGCCAGCTCGCCGGTGCCGGGCACGTGGTTGATCTGGAGATAGCTGGAGAACACCACGTTACCCGACAGGTAGGCGATGAAGCCGAAGGTGGCCGCAGCAATCATCACCGGAACGATGGCGAGGCCGTCGAGGCCATCGGTCAGGTTGACGGCATTGCCTGCGCCCACGACCACGAAGGCTGCGATGAGCGGAAACAGGATGCCGACATAGATCAGGCTGTCCTTGAACAGCGGCACAGCGAAGGACTGCGACAGGGCCGGCGGCGACAGCATCATGATGGCATAGCAGGCCGCGACCGCGATGATGGTTTCCAGCGCGATGCGGGCCTTGCCGGAAAAGCCCTTGTGCGACTGTTTGGTGACCTTGAGAAAGTCGTCATAAAAGCCGATCGCGGCATAGAGCACCGCAACCAGCAGCACGATCCAGACGAACGCGCTCCTGAGATTGGCCCAGAGCAGGGTCGAGATGATCAACCCGCTGAGGATCATCAGGCCGCCCATGGTCGGGGTGCCGCGCTTGGCCAGATGGCTTTCGGGGCCATCGGTCCGGATCGGCTGGCCCTTGCCCTGCTTGAGGCGCAGCCAGGCGATGCTGGCAGGGCCGAAGAAGAACACCAGCATCAGCGCCGTTGCGGTGGCACCCGCCGTGCGGAAGGTGATGTAGCGGAAGATGTTGAGCGGGCTGAACACGCTCGACAGATCGGCGAGAAGGGCGAGCATGGGGCTTTGGCGCTCTTTCGGTCAGGGCAGGTGCCGGACAGGGCCTGCGAGGCGAACAATCGACGCGGTCAATCTGCGGAGACAGGCGGGAAGCGCGTCACCATGGCTTTCACGAGCGGGCCCATCTTCGAGCCCAGCGAGCCCTTGACGGTGACCACGTCGCCCGCCCTCAGCGCATCGAGCACATGGGCTTCGAGCGCTGAGGACGATGCGGCATACGCTCCCCGACGGGCAGATGGCAAGGCATCGTAGAGATTTCGCATCAGCGGCCCGGCCGCGAACACCAGATCGACGCGGTTGTCCTCGATCGCGGGGGCCAGGCCGGCGTGCATGGCCGGCCCACTGTGGCCCAGTTCGAGCATGTCGCCGAGGACAGCGATTCGGCGGCCATGGCCGGCTGGCGCGAGGCGTCCGAGGTTCTCCAGCGCCGCCCGCATGGAGGCCGGGTTGGCGTTGTAGCTCTCGTCCATCAGGATCATCTCGCCGCCGGCCGCCGACAGGCGCTGGCGCGCGCCGCGTCCCTGAGGCGGCGTGAGATCGGCCAAGGACAGGGCCGCCAGCGCGAGGTCTGCCCCGATCAGGCGTGCGGCCGCCAGGACGCTCAGCGAGTTCATGACGATGTGCTTGCCGGGGCTGCCGATCTTGTAGGCCACGCGGGTGCCAAAGACATCGGCCTCGACCACCGACAGGTCGGCGTGCAGGCTGCACGAGACAAGACGGACATCGGCGCCCGGAGCCTCGCCGAAGGTGACGAAACGTCCCGCCTTGCTGGCCATGGCGTGCGCCCTCAGCCGCGCGGTCTGGGGCAGGTCGGCGTTGGCGATGGCGACGCCATGGGCCGGAAGGCCCTCATAGATCGCTGCCTTCTCGTCGGCGATGGCATCGACGCTGGGAAAGGCGGCAAGATGAACCGGCTGCACCGTGGTGATGATCGCGATGTCCGGCCGTGCCATGCGGGCCAGTGGCGCGATCTCGCCGGGGTTGCTCATGCCGATTTCGTAGACCGCATAGCGGCTGTCCAGCGGCGTGCGCACCAGCGTCAGCGGCACGCCCCAATGGTTGTTGAACGACGCGACGGGGGCCATCGTCGGCCCCTGCCGCGAGAGCGCCAGCCTCAGCGCCTCCTTGGTGCCCGTCTTGCCGACCGAGCCGGTGATGGCAATGACACCGGCATGCAGCGCCGCGCGCCGCGCCATGCCGGCCCGCTCCATGGCCCGCAGCACATCGTCGACCACCGCGAGCGGGCCCAGACCCGCCAGCGCGGCGGCATGCGCCTCATCGACAACAGCGAGGCTTGCGCCCGCCGCAAAGGCTGCGCCAGCGAAGTCATGGCCATCGCGCTGGTCGATCAGCGCAAAGAAGACGTCACCTGGCACAAGGCTTCGGGTGTCGATCGAGGCACCGGTGACAATGGCCGGCATGGCGCCGACGAGGCGTGCACCCAGGGCGGTGATCAGGTCCAGTCCGGTCCAGAGCGGTGTGGTCATCGGCTGAACTCGCGCATGGCTTGGGTGATTTCGTGATGGTCAGAGAAGGGCAATGTCCGGTTGCCGACAATCTGGCCGATTTCGTGGCCTTTGCCCGCGACAACCAGCACATCACCCGGCATCAGGTCGCGCACGGCGTGCCGGATCGCCTCGGCGCGATCACCGATCTCGATGGCACCGGGACTTGCGGCGAGGATCGCGGCGCGGATCGCAGCGGGGGTTTCGCTGCGCGGGTTGTCGTCGGTGACGATGACGAGATCGGCCCTGGCCGCGGCAATGGCCCCCATGATCGGGCGCTTGCCGGTGTCGCGGTCTCCGCCGCAGCCGAACACGCAGATCAGCCTGCCGGTGGCGTAGGGCCGCAAGGTTTCGAGCACGGCAGCGAGGGCGTCGGGCTTGTGGGCATAGTCGACGATGGCGAGGCCGCCGTTGAGGGTGCCGATCCGTTCAAGCCGGCCCGGAACGCCGGTCAGGCCCGCCATTGCGGACAGTGCCGCCTCAAGGTCATCGCCGGTGGCGAGGGCGAGGCCCGCCGCGACCAGCGCGTTGCCGGCCATGAAGTCGCCCACCAGCGGCAGCGTGACCGGGATCGTGCGACCGCCCGCCACGACCGAGAGATGCTGCCCGAAGCCGGCCCGCGTGACGCTTTCGAGGCGGATCGTTTCGCCGGCATGGCCGACGCCGACCACCTCGTGCCCGCGCGCCCTGGCCGCCTCGGCCGCGCGGTCCGACCAGTGGCCATCGAGGTTGATCACGACCGGGCAGCCGGCAGGCAGCAGCTCCCAGAGGCGGAGCTTGGCCTGAAGGTAGTCCTCCATTGTGGGATGGTAGTCGAGATGGTCACGCCCGAGGTTGAGGAAGGCGCCGGCGCTCAGCACCACGCCATCGAGCCGGCGCTGGTCAAGGCCATGTGACGAGGCTTCCATGGCCAGATGGGTAATGCCGTCGGCGGCCAGCCGGTCGAGCGTGGCGTGCAGCGTCACCGGGTCGGGGGTGGTCAGCGAGCCGTATTGCGCGCCGCCCGATGTGACCACGCCGATGGTGCCAAGGCTCGCGGAAGCATGCCCGAGACGATGCTGGATCTGGCGGGTGAAGTCCGCGACCGAGGATTTGCCGCTCGTTCCGGTGATGGCGGTGATGGTCGCAGGCTGGCGAGGATGCACGCGGGCCGCGGCCAGCGCCAGCACCCGGCGCGGATCGGCGACGCTGGCAAAGGCTATGCCGGGCGCAAGTTCATCCGGGCGCGCACCTGCAGCCACGACCGCGACGGCACCGCGCGCCACGGCATCGGCGATGAAGTGCGTGCCATCGGTGCGGGCACCCGCATAAGCCACGAAGACATGCCCGGGCGTCACGGCGCGGCTGTCCATGGTCAAGCCGGTGATGGCGCGGCCCTGATCCTCGAACAGGCCCGGAAAGACCGAACCCAGGGTCAGCATGGTCGACATGGCAGGCTTCCAGGCAAGAGGGAAGGCAAAGGGGCAATGCAGGAACGCCGGGACGCGAACGCGGTGGTCTGGAACGGTACGCCTTGGACCAGGGCGCGGCGCGGTGACCGCCCGCCAGGCCTGAACGTGACCTTACCGCGTGCCCCACGCGCCGACGCGGGCCATCAGCGGGAAGGGGCGGTCCGGTGCTTCGAAGCGCGGCGAAATGCCCAGCAGCGGTGCCACGCGCTCGATGATGCGGCCCGTGGTCGGCGAGGCATTCCAGCCCGAGGTTGCAAAGCCCTGCGTTTCGGGCAAGCCCTGTGGCTCGTCGTAGATGGTCATGAACAGATAGCGCGGCTTGTCCGATGGCGCGACTGCCATGAAGGTCGTGAACAGCCGCGTCTTGGAATAGCGGCCGTTGACGACCTTTTCCGCCGTACCGGTCTTGCCGCCGACATAGAACCCAGGCACCGCGGCCTTGCCTGCGGAGCCGCGCTCGGCGTTGAGGCGCATCACATAGCGCATCGCCTCGCTGGTTTCGGGCTTGACCAGGCGCGTGGCCACGGCCCTGGCCTGCTCCTCGGAGCGCTTGATGAAGGTGGGCGGGATCAAGTTGCCGCCGTTCATCAGCGCTGCCGTGGCCATGGCGGCCTGAAGCGGTGCGACCGCCAGCCCATGGCCGAAGGCGATGGTCATGGTGTTGAGTTCGCCCCATCGGCCTGGCACGATTGGTTCCGCGCTTTCCGGCAATTCGGTGCGCAGGCGGTCAAGCTGCCCAGCGCGGCGCAGGAAGTTGCGGTGATGCTCGACACCAAGCTGCAGGGCCATCCGCGCCGTGCCGATGTTCGAGGAGTAGATGAAGACTTCCGGCACCGTCATGATGCGGTTCTTGGCGTGGAAATCGTTGATCGTGTGGCGGCCATAGCGCAGGGCGCTGCGGGCATCGAAGGTCGAGTTGACGTTGAAGCGCCCCGAATCGAGCGCCATCGCCACGGTGAGCGCCTTGAAGGTTGATCCCATCTCGAAGACGCCGACATTGATGCGGTTGATCCGGTTGGGATCGAGCGCGTCGGCCTGGTTGCTCGGATCGAAATCGGGCAGCGAGACGGTCGCCACGACCTCACCGGTGTTGACATCGATGATCGAGCCGGCAGCGGCCTTGGCCTTGAACTTGGCCATGCCGATGGTCAGTTCGTCGCGCAGCGCATGCTGCACGCGCAGGTCGATCGACAGCTGCACCGGTGCCAGATCGCGCGTCGAGGCGTTGAGGCCTGCTCCTGTCGGGTCGATCAGGCCCTTCTGATCGATATATTTCTCGATGCCGGCAATGCCGATGTTGTCGATGTTGGCGAAGCCGAGCACATGGGCCGCGGCGGTGCCGTTGGGATAGACGCGCTTGTTCTCGGGCACGAAGCCGACGCCCGGAATGCCAAGGCGGTGGACCTCGGCCTGCTGGCGCGGGGTGATCTCGCGCTTTACCCAGACAAAGCCGCGCCGGCGTTCGAAGCGGTCCCTGAGGTCCTTGGCGTTGAGATCGGGCAGGACAGCGGTGAGCAGTTCCACCGCCTCGTCCTTGTCGAGGATCTTGCGCGGCTCGGCAAAGACCGAGACGCTGCGCACGTCGGTGGCCAGAACCTCGCCGTTGCGGTCGATGATGTCGGGGCGGGCTGCGGAGGTGGCGTCCGCAGTGGCGCGGCGAAGGCCGACCGGCTCCTCCGAACCCATCGCCAGATAGAGCGCCCGCCCGGACAAGGTGAGAAACAGCGCGCCGAAACACAGCATGATCAGCCCGACGCGGGCTTCGCTCTTGTCCTTGCTCATGCTGAACAGGCTGCGCACGAAACCCGAGACAGGGCGGCGCCGGCTTGGGCTGTCCATGGTCGCGGACTGTTCAGGGGTGGTCGGCATCATGGTCCGGGCCTGGTCCTGTTCGGGTTGAGACAGCATCCGGCGACCCTCACTGCGGCCGCTGCGGCGGGCGGGGTGGCTGGGGGGCAGTCTGCGGCGCGGCGCGCGTGGGCTGGGCCGTCGTCGCGGATGCGGCCGGCCTGCCGATGCTGGCGGTCGGCAGATCATTGCTGAGACCGAGGGCTTCGAGCTTGCGGCCGATGTCATCCACCTTCGGTGCCCTGGCCGGGATATCGGAGAAGCGCACAAGCTGTGTCGCGGCCAGCGGCTGGAGCGCCAGGTGGCGCTCGCTGAGCATCTGAAGGCGGTCGGGGCGGTTGAGATGCTGCCATTCTGCCTTCAGCACGGCGATGGCTTCGCGCTCCTTCTGGCTGCGCTGCTTGAGCTTGGCCAGTTGCTCGCCATGATAGAGTGTCTCGTACTTGATGGTGTAGGCATAGGTCGCCGACGCGATCAGCCCGCCGATGGCGACGACGTGAAAGAACTTGATCATCGCCGCCCCCGCCGTCCTGCTGCCCCGTCCGGCGCCGGGCGACCTTGCCGGAGCTTGTGCAGCTTTGCCGTTTCGGGCAATGCGGCCAGCGCGCTGACCTCGCTGTCGAGGCCGCGTGCAGGCGCTGCCGTGCGCTCGGCCACACGCAGCTTGGCGGAGCGGGCGCGCGGGTTGATGGCGAGTTCGGCATCGCCCGGCGCGATCACACCGCGATGGACCAGCGTGAACGTGGCCTGATCAGTGTCGACCTGCGGCGCATGGCGCGAAAAACCGCCGCCCGCCCGGCCCGAACGGCGCTGGAGGAACTGCTTGACGATGCGGTCTTCCAGCGAGTGGAAGCTGACCACAGCCAGCCGCCCGCCGGGTTTCAGCACCTCCTCGGCCCCGTGCAGTGCGCGGACGAGTTCGCCGAGTTCGTCATTGACCGCGATGCGCAGGCCCTGGAACGTGCGGGTGGCGGGGTGGATGCCGCCCGGCTCGGCCCAGACCACGCTCGCCACGACATCGGCCAGCTTCTTGGTGCTGGTGATCGGGGCCTGCCTGCGGGCTTCGAGGATGGCGCGGGCCACGGCGCGGGCGCGGCGTTCCTCGCCATAGTGGAAGATGATGTCCGCCAGCTCGGCCTCAGAGGCGTCATTGACGAGGTCGGCGGCGCTGGTGCCGGAGGCGGCCATGCGCATGTCGAGCGGTCCGTCAAAGCGGAAGGAGAAGCCGCGTTCGGCCTGGTCGAGTTGCATCGACGAGACGCCGATATCGAGCACAACGCCATCCAGTGGCGCGAGCCCTGCTCTGGTCGCTTCGTCGGCAAGCGTGCCGAACGTGGCCTCGACCAGGGTCAGTCGTCCGCCGGCTCCGGCCACGAGGTCGTAGCCGCCGGCAATGGCCGTCGGGTCGCGGTCGAGGGCCAGCACAGCCACATCCGGTGCGGCATCAAGGATCGCGCAGGTGTAGCCGCCGGCACCGAACGTGCCGTCGAGGATGCGATGGCCGGGCCTGATGGCGAGGGCCTCGATGACCTCTGCCAGAAGCACGGGCGCGTGACGGGCCGGTCCGCCAGCGACAGGTTCAGAACCCTTGCCGCGGCCCGTCATGGCGCGTCGCCTTCCGGCGATGTCCGTGTACGCTGGTTCCATTGCTGGCCGAGGCTGTGCTTGAGTTCCCTCAAGCGCCCGCGCGCACTCTCCAGGTGAACGCGGAACTGCTCCGGCTGCCAGATCTGGAACTTGCTGCCGAGGCCCACGAAGGTGACCTGATCGGTGATCCCGGCATACGCTTTCAGGCTTTCGCTGAGTTGCACGCGACCCTCCGGATCCACTTTCAGCACCTCCGAGACACCCAGAAGGGCTGTCGACAGATGATCCCGCTCGTCCGAATAGGGCGACATGGTCGACAGCAGGCCGTCGATCTCCGTCAGCAGGGCGTTGCCGCCTGCGTCCAGAGCCGTCATCTCCAGGGCCGGATGCACGTAAAGCCCGTCGAACCCGTCCCGACCCAGCACCAGACGAAAGGTCGCCGGGATCGACACGCGACCCTTGGCATCCACCCGGTTGGTGAAGTTCGACACAAAACGGTCCATGGACCCGACGCTCACTGACACCACGCAGGACTGACGAAAACCCGACGAAACCCGGCTGCAGCCCGACGCCCGGCCTGGCATGGAGCATGGTCCCCGCCACAGGGCCGAATGCCATCATGCCGTGCAAAGCCGTGCCTACGCGCCCGTCACGAATGGCCGGTCCGCTGGCCTCCACAGCCCGGAATCCGGCCGCCAGATGAACCCGACAGGGGTTCAGATCAGACGGGATGATTTGGGATATCATGGGCATTTGTGGGCGTCAACGATGCAATCAGGCGAAACCCGACGCAGATCGGGCGATGGTGCATCACACACCGTTAGGGTTAAGGAAGGGTGAGCGAGGGGTTTGTGACATCGTCGTCCGGCCACGGCTTTCAGCCATTGCTCCGGAGTATGGCAGGCCTCAGATGCGTGGCACGAAAGGGGTGTGCCCATGGCTGATCTCCCATCATGGCTGATCTCCCATCACGGCCACGGTGCGGCCTTCTGGTCCTGAGATGCGCGGTTTGTGGGCTCCAGACCCTCAGGCCGCAGGTTGCCACGGCGCAGGTTCCGCCGAGTGCGGCTGAGGTGGCCGGCTGTTCCGGCCTGCATGCCGCCTCGGCCAGTGGTGCCGTCAACTCGATCAGCCAGATGATCGCCAACGGCCTCGATCCTGATGTGCGCGATGGCAATGGACGCGCGCCGTTCCATGTCGCCGTCTTCCTGAGGCAGCGCGGCGCGATGGAGGCCCTTGCCGCTGGCAGGGCCGAGGTGAATGCACTCGACAACCAGCGCTACGATGCGGTCACCATTGCCGCGGTGACGGATGATCCGGAAACCATGAGCGCGGCCATCCGCGCCGGCAACCGGGCCGGGAACATCACCAGCGTCTATGACGGCACGGCACCGATCGCTGCCGCGCATCTGGGGCATGACGAGGTGGTGCGCAGGCTCATCGCTGCCGGGGCGCCGCTCGACCATGTCAACAATCTGGGCTGGACGGCGCTGACCGAGGCCTGATCCCTGGCGATGGCGGCAAGCGCCACGAGGCCTGCATCGCGGCGCTTCTGGCGGCTGGGGCAAACCCCAAGCTGTCTGACCGGAACGGCCTGACACCCCTCGAACTGGCACGGCGGCGCGGCTATGCCGGGATGGCGCGGATGATCGAGGCTGCCGGCGGCTGATGCTGCCGTGATTCAAGCCACGTTTATGCTGTGTCCGGACTGCCTGCGACAAAGCCCTGTCGCTTCAGGCGCACCAGCACAAGGTCGAGCGCCGACAAGAAAGCCGAGCGGTCGCGCGGTGAAAACGGGGCAGGGCCGCCTGTGACAGCGCCTGCCGAACGCAGGTCGTCCATCAGGTTGCGCGTGGCCAGTGCCATGCCGATGGAGTGCGCTGTGAAAGGCTTGCCATGCGGCGCGACCACGTCGGCGCCCGCCTTGATGCAGCGCGCTGCCAGCGGCACATCGGCGGTGATCACCACCACTCCGGGGCGAGCCCGCTCCGCAATCCAGTCATCTGCGACATCAGGGCCCTGTGCCACGACCACCCTTTCGATCAGGGGCTCGCGCGGCACCATCATCGGGCTGTTGGCAACCACCGTCGTGCGAATGCCGAAGCGGGCAGCGACCCGATAGACCTCGTTCTTGACCGGGCAGGCATCGGCATCAATCAGGATGGCCATCACGGTCGCGGCGCTTGTGATCATCATGCTGCCTCGAAGCCGAGCGGTCTGATCGCGAATGCCGCGGGTTGCCGACCGGCCAGGCCTGCAGCGGCCCGCACTCTGCGCAGATCGCCGTGAAGCGGCCGGTCCGGCCTGCGATGCTCCGCCATCATGGTCATCATATCCCAAACACCATCTTGTCATCCTGCTCTGCACAGGTGTGCAAAGCAGGATGCTGGCGGCATGGAAGGTGCCAGCCGGCCTGTAAGCCGGGTTCTGGATGGCCAGGGTTGCCCCTGACGTGACGGCCATTCCTCTGGGATGCCTGTTGCCAGGCACCTCGAGCAACCAACCCGGATGACTGGGCCGGAACAGGCCTGCCGCCCTTGCGGGCAACGCGTCATCCCTATTCGGTCTTGCTCCCGATGGGGCTTGCCATGCCGTCCCTGTTGCCAGGTCCGCGGTGCGCTCTTACCGCACCTTTTCACCCTTACCTTGCCGCCGGATCCGGAGATCGTGGGCCGGGCGGTTCGATCTCTGTGGCGCTTTCCCTGGGGTCGCCCCCGCCGGATGTTATCCGGCATCGCTGTTCCGTGGAGCCCGGACTTTCCTCGAGGTGCATGCTGCCATGTGCCCCGCGGCCGTCCGGCCGACTGGCCCGGATCGTGTGCGCGCCAGGGCACGGCCTGTCAAGCTCCTCGCCGGCTTGCCCCGGCTGGTCTGTGGTGCTCAGTTCGCTCGGGCCATCAGCATCTTGGCGCGGCCGCAATAGGCGCGGTTGGCGCTGCTGGCGCGCGTGGCGCGGTGCCCGCTCTGGTAGCGCATGATGGTGCCGCAGGTATCGCCGCCGGCGAGGCGATAGGCCTGGGCAAGATACTTCATGCCGAATGTCAGGTTGGTGTCGACATCGAGCAGGCCTGCCGCGCCGCCCTGATAGCCAAGGCTGCGGGCCGTGCCGAGCCGGATCTGCATCAGGCCGAAATTGCCCTTGTTCGCGGCTGTGGGCCTGAAGTTGCTTTCGAGGCGGACCACGGCGCGGGCGAGGGGCACAGGAACGCCATGAGCCTGAGCATGGCGGGCGATCTTCTGATCGATGGTGCTGATCTGCGAGATATTCCGTGGGCTGCTTGCAGTTGCGAGGGGAACCCCTCCAATCGTGCTGGCCAGAAGGCCAAGATACAGGGCAGATGTGTTGAGTTTCATGGTCATGGACCTGACGTTCCTGCGTTCATTGTGCTGATTCAGATTTGATGGGTCGCCATGTCCCAATTCATGATGTCATTAAGAAGGCCTGGTTGTGTTCGTCAATCTCCCAAATCAACTTGATGTTGCCTTTTGGTTCATGAGCACTGGCTTTTTGCTGCGAGAGGTTGTTAAGTGTGCGTCGGGTTGCGGTTCGCGCCGGCCATGGAGCCACGCGCCGTGAAACAGCCCTGATTGATTGTTCAAAGTTCGGGTTAGGCGGTCAGATGCCGCACGATCCATCAGAAAACCGGGAGCAGCACAGATGAAGACGATTCTCGCACTGGCCGTCGTTGGCCTCACCCTCGGAGCCTGCAATTCACCCGGCGAGCGCGCGGTCGGCGGTGCCCTGATCGGCGGTGGTACCGGTGCGCTTCTGGGCGGTGCTGTGGCCGGCTCGCGCGGCGTTCTCGCCGGTGCTGCCATCGGCGCTGCCGGCGGTGCCATCGTCGGCGCTGCCACCACGCCGACCGGCCCGAGCCGCCGTTGCCCGCGCGGCACTTACCTCGCCTCCGACGGCTACTGCTACCGCTACTGAGCACGTGCGGGCGAACGGGTTGACACTGCCTCCGCATGCGGGCGCAGTGCTGGCCTGATGCCGCCCCGGCCCGATCACAGCATTGAGGACCTGTTCCCATGTGGAACTCCATGTGGGGCAAACTGGGCGGCGCCGGCGTTGGTCTTGCCATTGGCGGACCGATCGGGGCGCTGATCGGGCTGATAGCCGGGCATCTTCTGGTCGACCGGTCCGGAGCGCTGCTTGGCGCACCGGACCGGTCGGTCTTGTTTTCGACAGGCATGGTGGCGCTGTCAGCCAAGATGGCCCGCTCCGATGGCGTGGTCACCCGCGACGAGGTGCTCGCTTTCCGCCGCATCATTGATGCGCCGGAGACAGACATGCCACGGATCGAAGCCCTGTTCGAACTGGCGAAATCGACCACAGCCGGTTTCGAGGCCTATGCGAAGCAACTGGCCGAGCTTTTTGCCGATGAGCCTGCACTGCTCGAGGATGTGCTCGACGGCCTGTTCCATGTGGCCGCAGCCGACGGCATCCTGCATGAAGCCGAGCATGATTACCTGTGCGCGGTTTCGGCAATCTTCGGTTTTGATCAGGCCCGCTATGACCAGATCGAGGCGCGGCATGTGCACCGGGCTGACGACCCTTACCGCATCCTCGGCGTGAACCGGAGCATGTCCCTCGTCGAGATCAGGAGCCGTTTCATGCGGCTTGTCGCCGAGCACCATCCCGACCGTGCGATCGCGCGCGGGCTTCCTCCCGATGCCATCTCGATTGCCACCGACCGGATGGCGCGGCTCAACGCCGCCTGGGACCGGATTTGCGATGAGCGTCGCGACGAGGCTTCGGCCGCGCTGGCCAAGGCATCCGGCGAGGCCTGAAGGCTCACCCTTGCGTCACGCTCTCCCCGCCCGCCTTCTGTGCCACGCCGCTTCGAGCGACTGACGATGACCGAGCCCCTCACGCCCGACAGCCCTGTGGCCGCCAAGATCTTCGCCTCGCCCAACCATGGCCCGCGCAAGGCACCTGACGGCAGCGAGGGACGGCGGCCGGACATGCTCATCATGCACTATACCGGCATGCCCGAGGCCGGGCAGGCGCTGCAATGGCTGTGCAACCCGGTGTCGAGCGTGTCCTGCCATTACTTCGTGTTCGAGAACGGCCATGTGCTGCAACTGGTGCCTGAGGCGCGCCGGGCCTGGCATGCCGGAGTCTCCACCTGGCATGGCGAGACCGACATCAATTCAGGCTCGATCGGCATCGAGATCGCCAACCCCGGTCATCCGGGTGGCATGCCGGCCTATCCCGCTGTGCAGATCGCGGCCGTGCTGGCCCTGTGCCGCGACATCTGCGGGCGCTGGAGCATCCCGCCGGAACGGGTGCTGGCCCATTCGGATGTGGCACCGGGCCGCAAGATCGATCCGGGCGAGGTCTTTCCGTGGCGGCATCTGGCCGAGGGCGGGGTCGGCCTGTGGATCGAGCCCGCGCCGATCCGTGACGGGCGCTTCTTCAGCCGCGGCGAAAGTGGCCCGCCGGTCGAGGCGCTGCAGGCGATGTTCGCCATGATGGGGTATGGCGTGCCGGTCAGCGGCGTGTTCTGCGAGCGAACCGAAGCGGTGGTCGCGGCCTTCCAGCGGCACTGGCGGCCGGCGCGCGTGGACGGCGTGGCCGATGCCTCGACCATCACGACGCTGCGCGACCTGATCGCCCAGATCGCAACCGACCGGCCCGCGATCAGCTGAAGTTCGGGGGCTGCCTCGCCGAACATTGCCAAACTGTCATGTGCGGCAGCCTTCCGCCGGCCTCCAACAATGGTATGATCGGGGCTCAAGGGGATGGTGCCTGTGCAATCGGGGTTCAGATGAAATTCGGGTTCGGGCCTGGTCGCCGCCTCTGGCCGGTCGCCCTGCTGCTCGGCCTTATGGCGGCGGGCGGCTATGCCTATTCGGTCTCGCGGCAGTCGAACGATGATCCGCCCTACCGGTTCGCCAGCCTCGACCGGGGTCAGATCACCGCCTCCGTCAGGGCGACAGGCACGCTGACGCCTGTGTCGACCGTGCTCGTGGGCTCGCAATTGTCCGGGCTGATCGTCGAGATCCTGGTGGATTTCAACAGCCAGGTCAAAGCCGGTCAGGTGGTCGCACGGCTGTTCTCCGATCAGATCAGGGCCCGGCGCGAGGCTGCCGCCGCCGAGGTTGCCGGTGCGCAGGCCGATGTCGGGGTCAAGAAGGCGCAGCTCGAACGGGCGCGGGCCACGCGGCTGCGGGCCGACTCGACCGCCCGCGACATTGCCGCCCAGCGGGAGCGCGCGGTGGCCACGCTGGCCGAAAACCGCCGCGCGCTGGAGCGCCAGAGCGACCTGTTCCGTTCCGGTTCCGGCTCGCGGGCCGTGTTCGATGCGGCGCGCACGCAGGTTGACGTGCAGACCGCGCAGCTCGCCTCCGTGGACGCGCAGGCCGCATCCGCCCGCGCCGAGATCGTGGGTCTCGAAGCCGATGTCGCGCTGGCCGAAGCGCAGGTGCTGGCCGCCGACGCTGTGCTGATGCAGCGCCGCGCCAGGCTGAGGGACATCGAGATCGACCTGTCCAACACCGATATCCGCTCGCCGGTGGACGGGGTGGTGGTGCAGCGGCAGATCGAACTCGGCCAGACGGTGGCGGCCTCCCTGTCGGCGCCGACGCTGTTCACCATCGCGCAGGATCTGCGGCAGATCGAGATCTACGCCAACGTCGACGAGGCGGATGTGGGCCGGATCAAGGCCGGGCAGGCCGTCAGCTTCACGGTCAACGCCTATCCCAACCGCAGTTTCCACGGAGCGGTGCGTCTGGTCAGACTGGGTGCGCAGACTGTGCAGAATGTCGTCACCTACACGGGCGTGATCACGGTCGCCAACGAGGACATGGCGCTGCTGCCGGGCATGACGGCCAATCTCCAGATCATCACGGACGAACGCCCCAATGCCCTGCGCGTGCCCAATGCCGCGCTGCGCTTCAAGCCGGTCAGCGAGGTGGCGCTGGTGTCGGGCGGCTCGCTGCCGGTGGCCGATGAGGCGGCCGCGTTCAGCCAGGGGCCAGCCGGCGGCGGCAACCGGGCGGCGCAGGTCTTCCGCGAACGGCTGATCAGCGAGGTCCGGCCGACCCCCGAGCAACTCGCGGTCATCGATGGCATCCTTGAAGCCTCGCGCGAGCGGCTGAGGGCCGAGCGGCAGGGCGCCAGCCCCGAGGAGATCCGCCGCAATGCCCAGATGGCCCGGCGCGACAGCAGCCGGAAGCTGGCGGAGGCCCTCGATCCGGAGCGCAGGGCCCGTTTCGAGGTCATGACACAGGCCATGCAGGCCCAGGCGCGCCAGAGGACAACACGCGACACGACGCCGGGCCGGCTGCATGTGATCGGCGAGGATGGCCAGCCGCGCGGCATCGATGTGCGCCTCGGCGTCAGCGACGGCGCGGTGACGGAGATCGTCGGCGGCGATCTGCAGCCCGGTCTTGCGGTCATCACCGGTGGTGGGCCACTGCGGGCAGCACAGGCCCCGGCGGCTGGACGGCCACGGCCGCCGCGGCTGTTCTAGGCCGCGGCCATGGCCCTGATCGAAGCCCGCAGCCTGACCCGCATCCATCATCTCGATTCCGGGCGGGTGGTGGCACTCGATCATGTCGATCTCGACATCGAGGCCGGCGACATGGTGGCGGTGATGGGCCCGTCAGGCTCCGGCAAGTCCACGCTGATGAACCTGATCGGCTGCCTCGACAGGCCGACCGAGGGTTCGCTGTCGCTCGATGGCACGCCGACCGCCGGGCTGGATGCGAACGCGCTGGCGGCGCTGCGCAACCGCAAGATCGGCTTCGTGTTCCAGCAGTTCAACCTGCTGCCCCGCGCCGATGCGGTGACCAACGCCGAACTGCCGATGCTCTATGCCGGCGTCGATGCGCGCACCCGGCGCAAGCGCGCGCTGGAGGCTCTCGCTCGGGTGGGGCTGGCGGACCGCACGCATCACCGGCCGATGCAGCTGTCGGGCGGGCAGCAGCAGCGTGTCGCCATTGCCCGCGCGCTGGTCAACGATCCGCGCCTGCTGCTGGCTGACGAGCCGACGGGCGCTCTGGATTCGCGCACGGCTCGCGACATTCTCGCGCTGTTCCAGCGGCTCAACCGCGATGGCATGACAGTGGTGCTGGTGACGCACGATCCGGAGGTGGCTCGGCATGCAGCGCGGGTGGTGCGCTTCCGCGATGGCCGGATCGTCGGGGACATGCGGCAGGTGCCCGTTGCGGCCGATGCGTGGACGAAGGCCGATGCTGCAGCCAATACCGCGCCTGAGGAGGCCGCGCTGCCATGAGTTTTGCCGAAGCCCTCCGGTCGGCGCTCCAGGCCATTGCGGCGAATGCGATGCGGAGCATGCTGACCATGCTCGGCATCATCATCGGGGTTGCGGCGGTGATCGCCATGGTCGCCATCGGCTCCGGCGCGCGGGCGCGGGTCAATGACCAGATCCGGAGCCTTGGCGCCAATCTTGTGGTGATCACGGCCGGCAACGTCCAGGTTGGAGGGGTTCGGCTGGGGGCCGGCGCGTCCTCCAGCCTGACCGACGAGGATGCGCGCGCCATCATCCGCGAGGTTGACGGGGTGGTGGCGTCCGCGCCGTTCATCCGCTCGCAGGCGCAGGTGATCTTCGAGGGCACCAACTGGTCGACGGCTATCCAGGCCATCGACAATGATTTCTTCGCCGCCCGCGAGTGGGACGTGGCATCGGGCCGGATGTTCGATCCGGATGAGCTCAGGCGTGGCGAGATCGTGGCCATTCTCGGCCAGACCGTGGCGACCACCCTGTTCGGCAGCGAGAGCCCGCTCGACCAGGTCGTGCGCGTGCGCAACACGCCGTTCCGCGTGATCGGCGTGGCCGGGCCCAAGGGGCAGTCCGCCTTCGGGCAGGATCAGGACGACATCATCTTCGTGCCGCTGGAGACCGGGCGACGCCGCATCATGGGCCGCAATTACGCGCGGGATCGGTCGGTGGCCTCGATCTTCGTCAAATTCGAGCGCGAGGATGCCATGGCCAACGGCATCGAGGAGACGCGTGCGCTGCTGCGCCAGCGCCACAGGCTGGGCGAAGAGGCGGAGGACGATTTCGCCATCCGCAACCTGACCGATGTGGCCAACACGGCCACGGCCAGCGCCCGAACGCTGTCCTTCCTGCTGGCGGCGGTGGCGGCCGTGTCGCTGCTGGTCGGCGGCATCGGCATCATGAACATCATGTTGGTGTCGGTGACAGAGCGGACGCGCGAGATCGGACTGAGGCTGGCGGTGGGAGCGAGGCCGCGCGACATCCTCACACAGTTCCTGATCGAGGCCACCACGCTGGCCTCGCTGGGCGGCGCGCTCGGCGTGGCGCTCGGGCTGGGCATTGCCTTGACCATTGCCCGGACAGCGGGCTGGCCGATGCTGGTCTCGCCGGACTCGATCCTGATCGCGGTCGGGGTGTCGGGGCTCGTCGGCGTGTTTTTCGGCTTTTATCCGGCCAGCCGCGCGGCCAGCCTCGATCCTATCGAGGCTTTGAGGCGGGAGTAGGCGCAGGCTCTGGGTGGCGCTGGTCCGGTCATGGTGCGGCGGGCGCGGCCGGGATGGGCTGGTGGTCTCGCCAGAAGGCCTTTTCTGGGGGGCATGGGAGCCTGGCACGACTATCGGTCAGATGGTGCCAGTTTGGATTGTCATCAATTTACCGTATATTTTATGTGAATATGATGAGGAACGCGATGTGAACCGTAAGGTCAGGGACCTCTTCGTGCCCTGTTCGGCGGAATCATCTTTCCTCGTGGTGTCAGGCCCCATGTCACACCGCTGATGCCGTCCGGGCTCCCGCACCGGCTACACCGTGGCTCTCTACGCGCGCATGCGTGCCGCCACGTCGGTCGATGCGTTGCGTGATGCCTTGTTGGAAGGCCTGTTGCCGTACGGCTTCATCGGGTTCACCTTCGCGGCCATCCGCAAGGTCAAGAGCGTCCAGCTGCCTTCAGAAATCATCGCGACCTGGTCACGTGGCTTGCAGACCACATTCCAGCAGCACGCCTTGTTCAATGCCGATCCGGTGATCGTGCGCTCGCGAACCGCGCCAGAGGCCTTCGCGTGGGATCTGTCCCTTTATGATCAGGACGATCCTGTTCATGACCAGATCAAGGCCCTTCGCATGTCCGTGGGTCAGGGGTGGACAGCCTCACTCCGCTGCCGCGACCCTGTAGGCGAGCGGATCGTAGTTGAGGATCGGGGCCAGCCAGCGCTCCACCTCAATCAGGCTCATGTCCTTGCGCGCCGCGTAATCCTCGACCTGGTCGCGCTCGACCTTGGCAACGCCGAAATAGTAGGCATCGGGATGGGACAGATAGAGCCCCGAGACCGACGAACCTGGCCACATCGCATAGCTTTCGGTGAGCTTTACGCCAGCCGCCTTCTCGGCATTGAGCAGGCTGAACAGGGTCGCCTTCTCGGTGTGGTCCGGCTGGGCGGGATAGCCCGGAGCGGGGCGGATGCCCTGGTATTGTTCGAGGATGAGTTCCTCGTTCGAGACAGTCTCATCCGGCGCATAGGCCCAGAATTCTTTCCGGACACGCTGATGCATGCGCTCGGCGAAAGCCTCGGCGATGCGGTCGGCAAGGGCTTTGACCATGATCGAGCGGTAGTCGTCATTGTCGCGGGCGAAGCGGTCGGCGATGCGCTCCTCCTCCGGCCCTGCGGTGACGACGAAGGCGCCGACATAGTCCGGCTTGCCACTTGTGACCGGCGCGACGAAATCGCTGAGGCAGAGATTGGGGCGGCCATCGCGCTTCGAGAGCTGCTGGCGCAGGCCGAAGAAGGTCGCGCGCTCCTCAGCCCGGCTCTCGCCGGTGAACAGACGGATATCGTCGCCGACGCTGTTGGCCGGCCAGAAGCCGATCACGGCCTTGGGGTTGAACCAGCGCTCCTCGACGATCCGCTTCAGCATGGCCTGCGCGTCGTCCCACAGGGCACGCGCTGCGGCGCCCTGCTTTTCGTCGCTGAGGATCGCCGGATAGCGGCCCTTCAGTTCCCATGTCTGGAAGAACGGGGTCCAGTCGATCAGGGGAACGAGATCGGCAAGATCATAGGTGCGGAAGGTGCGCGTGCCGAGGAAGGTCGGGCGGGGCGGCACATAGCCAGCCCAGTCAATCTTCTGGGCATTGGCACGGGCCTTGGCCAATGCCAGGCGCTGCTTGTCGGCCTCTGACCGGCGATGGGCATCGGCGACCCTGGCATACTCGGCCTGTAAGGTCGCGATGTAGCCTGCCTTGTTGTCGTTCGACAGCAAGGTCGAGACGACACCGACCGCGCGGCTGGCATCGGTGACATAGACCGCCTGCCCGCGATCATAGGCGGGGTGGATCTTGACGGCGGTGTGCACGCGGCTGGTGGTGGCCCCGCCGATCAGCAGCGGGATGTCGAAGCCCTCGCGCTCCATCTCGGCCGCGACATGGACCATCTCGTCGAGCGAGGGTGTGATCAGGCCCGAAAGGCCGATGATGTCGACCTTCTCGCGGCGGGCGACCTCGAGGATCTTGGCCGCAGGCACCATCACGCCAAGGTCGATGACCTCATAGTTGTTGCACTGGAGGACGACGCCAACGATGTTCTTGCCGATGTCGTGGACATCGCCCTTGACCGTCGCCATCAGCACCTTGCCGGCGGCGCTCGACTGGCTGAGGCCGGAGCGCGCCTTCTCCTCTTCCATGTAGGGCATCAGGTAGGCGACGGCCTGCTTCATCACGCGGGCGGATTTCACCACCTGCGGCAGGAACATCTTGCCGGCGCCGAACAGGTCTCCGACGACGTTCATGCCGGCCATCAGCGGCCCTTCGATGACATGCAGCGGGCGCTCCGCCTTGGCGCGGGCCTCCTCGGTGTCGACATTGATGAATTCGGTGATGCCGTTGACCAGCGCGTGCTCAAGACGCTTTTCCACGGGGTCGTCGCGCCATGCCATATCCTTGAGGTTGACCGACTGGGAGCCATCGCCCTTGAAGCGGGCTGCCGCATCGAGCAGGCGCTCGGTGGCGTCGGAGCGGCGGTTGAGCACCACATCCTCGCACAACTCGCGCAGTTCCGGGTCGAGGTTCTCGTAGACGCCGAGCTGGCCGGCGTTGACGATGCCCATGTCCATGCCGGCGTTGATGCAGTGATACAGGAACACCGAATGCATCGCCTCGCGCACCGGCTCGTTGCCGCGGAACGAGAACGAGAGGTTCGAGACGCCGCCCGAAATGTGCGCGTGGGGCAAGGTTTCGCGGATCGTCCGCGTCGCTTCGATGAAGGCGTTGCCGTAGTCGTTGTGTTCCTCGATGCCGGTGGCGACCGCAAAAATGTTCGGATCGAAGATGATGTCCTCGGGCGGGAAGCTGACCTGGTTGACGAGGATGTCGTAGGCGCGGGTGCAGATCTCGACCTTGCGCTCGTAGCTGTCTGCCTGGCCCTGCTCGTCGAAGGCCATCACCACCACCGCCGCGCCATAGAGCCGGCAGATGCGGGCCTGTTCGATGAAGGCGGGAATGCCTTCCTTCATCGAGATCGAGTTGACCACCGGCTTGCCCTGGATGGTCTTGAGGCCGGCCTCGATCACATGGAACTTGGACGAATCGACCATGATCGGCACGCGGCTGATGTCCGGCTCGCTGGCGATCAGGTTGAGGAACTCGACCATGGCTTTCTCGGAATCGAGCAGGCCCTCGTCCATGTTGACGTCGATCACCTGGGCGCCGTTGGCCACCTGGTCGCGTGCTACATCGAGGGCGGCGGAAAAGTCGCCATCCTTGATCAGCTTGCGGAACCTGGCCGAGCCCGTGACATTGGTGCGCTCGCCGACGTTCACGAAGCGGATGGTCTCGTTGAGGTTGAAAGGCTCCAGCCCGGCCAGACGCAGCATGGTCCTTGGCTGGGGCGGCACGCGCGGGGCCTTGCCCTTCATCGCCTCGGCAATGGCGCGGATGTGTGCCGGCGTGGTGCCGCAACAGCCGCCGACCATGTTGACGAGGCCGGCATCGGCGAACTCCGCCAGCATGTGGGCGGTGGCCTCCGGGCGTTCGTCGTAAAGGCCGAACTCGTTGGGCAGGCCGGCATTGGGATAGGCACAGACCAGCGTGCCGGCGACGCGGCTCAGGTCCGCGATATGGGCCCGCATTTCGCGCGCACCGAGGGCGCAGTTTAGCCCGATTGTGAGCGGGTCGGCATGTCTCACCGAGGCCCAGAAGGCTTCCGTGGTCTGCCCCGAGAGGGTGCGGCCTGACAGGTCGGTGATGGTGCCGGAGATCATCACGGGCAGGCGCAGGCCCTTCTCGCGGAAGACATTCTCCACTGCCACGATGGCGGCCTTGGCATTGAGCGTATCGAAGATCGTCTCGATCAGGATCACCTGCGAGCCGCCGTCGATCAGCCCGCGCACCTGATCGGCGTAGCTGTCGCGGACCTGGTCGAAGGTCACGGCGCGGTAGCCGGGGTTGTTGACATCCGGCGAAATCGACAGCGTGCGGTTGGTCGGCCCGATGGCGCCGGCGACATAGCGGGGGCGGCCATCCTGCTTTTCGGCAAGGATGGCGGCCTCACGCGCCAGCCGGGCGGACTCGACGTTCAACTCATAGGCCAGCGCCTCCATGCCATAATCTGCCTGGGCGATGGCGGTCGAGGAGAAGGTGTTGGTCTCGACGATGTCCGAGCCGGCCAGGAAGTAATCGAGGTGGATCTGGCGGATCGCATCTGGCTGGGTCAGCACCAGAAGGTCGTTGTTGCCCTTGAGGTCGTGGTTCCAGCCCTTGAACCGCTCGCCGCGGAAATCCACTTCGGACAGCTTCAGGTTCTGGATCTCGGTGCCCATCGCCCCGTCGATGATGAGGATGCGCTCGGACGCGGCCTGGCGCAGGGCCTTGCCGATGGTCGGGCCGTCAACGGAGGGGAAAGGGGAGGTGGGCATGGCAACCTTCTTTGTTCTAACGCTGTTCGATCACTCTGCCGCCACGGCCACGGCAGGGGCCGGAGTGTCGGCCCTGACGCCGATGAGGTGGCAGACGGCATAAACCAGGTCTGCCTTGTTCATCGTGTAAAAGTGCAGGTCCGTGCAGCCGCGATCGATCAGGTCGAGCACCTGCTCGGCGCAGACGGCGGCTGCGACGAGGCGGCGGGTGGCCACGTCATCGTCGAGGCCCTCGAAACGGTCGGCCAGCCATTGCGGCACGCTCGCGCCGGTCTTGCGCGCGAAATTGGCGGTCTGTTTGAAGTTCTGCACCGGCACGATGCCGGGCAGGATCGGGATGGTGATACCGCGTGCCCGGACCTTGTCGAGGAAGCGGAAATACAGGTCGTTGTCGAAAAAGAACTGGGTGATGGCGCGGGTCGCGCCGGCATCGACCTTCATCTGCAGCGCGTCAATGTCCGCCTCCAGCGAGGCGGCCTCGGGGTGCTTCTCCGGATAGGCCGACACGGTGATCTCGAAATCGCCGATGGCCTTGATGCCCGCCACCAGGTCCGAGGTCTGGTGATAGCCGTCGGGATGGGGCACGTAAGCCGTGCCGAGCCCGCCCGCCGGATCGCCACGCAAGGCGACGATGTGGCGCACGCCGGCATCCCAGTAAGACTGGATGACCTCGTTGACCTCTGCTCGGGAGGCGGACACGCAAGTGAGATGGGCAGCAGGACGAAGCCCGGTTTCCTCGACCATGCGCTTGACGGTGGCGTGGGTGCGCTCGCGGGTCGAGCCTCCGGCGCCATAGGTCACCGAGACGAAGCTCGGGCGGAGCGTTTCGAGCCGGTGCACGGCTTCCCAGAGCGCTGTTTCCATCTCGGCGTTCTTGGGCGGAAAGAACTCGAACGAGACCTGCGGCCGGCGTGCGGAATGGCGGCTGGGGCGATAGGACAGGGCCATGTCAGGCAACCTCTAGCTGTGTGTTGGGCCGAAGCGGAAAGTCGCCGCGCTGGCGCGCGTCGGCCGCAATCCAGAGCGTGACGGTGAGCTTGGCTGCATCGCCGGAGCCGTGTCCGACCGTGCGTGCCGGCTGCACGGCAAGGCCAGCTTCGGTGAACCACTCGGCCATCTGCTCCGAGGTGAAGCCGAGGCGGCGATGGGCATGGTCCGTGCGCAGGAATTCGAGATCATGCGCCGCGAAGTCGATGACAATCATGCGCCCGCCCGGTGCCAGCGCTGCTGAAGCCTCGCGCAGGGCCCTCGCCGGGTCGTCAAGGAAGTGCAGCACCTGATGCACAAGCACGATGTCGAAGGCATTGCGCCCGAAAGGCAGGGCATGGATATCGCCTTGCCTCAGTTCGGCGCGTGCGAGGCCGGCGCGTTCCAGGTTGGCGCGCGCCACGGCGAGCATGGCATGGCTGGCATCGACACCGACCGCCCGGCTGGCCCGCGGGCCGAAGAGTTGCAGCATCCGGCCCGTGCCGGTGCCCAAATCAAGCAGCGAACCGATCGGCCCGGCCCCGATGACCTCGGCCACTGCGGCTTCCACCGCCTCGTCCGGGGCATGCAGCGAGCGCACCCTGTCCCAGTCGCGGGCGACACGGGTGAAATAGGCCTGCGCAGCCTGCGAGCGCTGGGCACGGACGGCAGACAGTCGTTCCTGATCGGCAGCAACCGTGCCGTCATCGCCGCTGATGGTTTCGGCCAGGGCGCGGGCCAGCGCGCCGGATGTGCCCTGTGCCAGGCGGAAAAAGGCCCAGGCACCCTCGCGATGGCGCTCGATCAACCCGGCCTCGGCCATCAGCTTGAGATGCCGCGAGATGCGGGGCTGCGACTGGCCGAGAATGTCGGTCATGTCGGAGACCGACAATTCGCCGCGCGCCAGAAGGGCCAGGATGCGCAGGCGCGTTTCCTCGCCTGCGGCCCGAAGGCCAGCCAGAAGGGCAGGCAGGGATTGGCGACCGGGAGCGACCATGGAGCAAGGCACCTCATAACATATAAAGATATGTTTATGTCAGAAGCGCTGCCACGGCAAGAGGCCTCGCGCCGGTCCACAGACGCTTGCGTCACTCTTGGTGTCATCCCCGGCCGGAGCGCAGCGGAGGGGAAGGGGATCCAGCTCCGGGCACCGCTCATGGGTTCCCTTCCCAGCCTATCGGGCCGCCGGGAGGATGACCCCGGCAGGTGCGGCATCAACGGTCCCTTAACCAGTGGCGCACATGGTGAAGAGGGCGTTACCGGCCAGGGCAGCCGATGGGCGGCGCCGCGCCTGCCCTGGTCTTGCATGCCCGTTACCGTCTCGTTCTTGCCGGCCTTTGGAGTCTCAAGCATGTCATCGCGCGCCGAGCCGACGCTCCTGGGCAAATGGTGGTGGACGGTGGACCGCTCGCTGCTGTTCTGCGTGTTCGGGCTGATGGTGATCGGCGTCGTGGCGCTGATGGCGGGCGGTCCGCCCGTCGCCGAGCGGCTTGGCCTCGCGACCTTCCATTTCGTCAACCGTCAGGCGATTTTCCTCGTGCCGGCGGTTGGCATCCTGCTGTTCGTGTCGTTCCTGTCGCCTCGCTGGGTGCGGCGTCTGGCGCTGGTCACATTCATTGGGGCCCTGGCCGGCGTGATTGCCTGCCTGTTCATCGGGGCCGAGGTCAAGGGCGCCCGGCGCTGGCTCTCGCTCGGGCCGATGACGCTGCAGCCCTCCGAGTTCCTTAAGCCGGCCTTTGTGGTGCTGGTGGCCTGGGCCTTCTCGGAAGGCTCGAAGCGCGCCGATATGCCGGGCACCCTGCTGGCCACGCTGCTCCTGCCGATCACGGTGGTTCCGCTGATCCTCCAGCCGGATTTCGGCCAGACCATGCTGGTGACACTGGTCTGGGGCGGGCTGTTCTTCATCGCCGGCCTGCACTGGTTCTGGGTGATGGGCCTTGGCGGGATAGGGCTGGTGGGCATCGCCGCCGCCTACGAGTTCGTGCCGCATGTGCGCGAGCGGATCGAGCGGTTCATGGACAAGAGCTCTGGCGACAGCTTCCAGGTTGACACCGCGCTGGAGAGCTTTGCGGCGGGGGGGCTGCTCGGCAAGGGGCCGGGCGAGGGCTCGGTCAAGCGCATCCTGCCCGATGCCCACACCGACTTCATCTTTGCCGTGACGGCGGAGGAGTTCGGCGTCGTGGCCTGCCTCGTGCTGATCGGCATTTTCGCCACCATCGTGCTGCGCGCGCTGTGGGTGGCGCTGGCATCGGAAGATCCGTTCCGCCGCTTCGCCGTTACCGGCCTCGCCATGCTGTTCGGTGTGCAGGCCTGCATCAACATGCTCGTCAACGTGCATCTCATGCCGGCCAAGGGCATGACGCTTCCGTTCATTTCCTATGGCGGCTCATCCTTGTGGTCGCTGGCGCTGGGCATGGGCTTCCTGATTGCCCTGTCCAGAAAGCGCCCGCGCGCCGAGGAGATGGAGCAATTCACAGGACATCCGCGCCATGGCTGATGCCGCGACTGACCAGGAAGCGCAGGAGCCGGACGAACAGCGTCTCAGCGTCGTCCTGGCCGCAGGCGGCACGGGCGGGCATCTGTTTCCGGCCGAGGCGCTGAGCCATGTGCTGCAACGGCGCGGGGTGATGGTGTCACTGGTCACGGACCTGCGCGCCATCGAGTTCACCGGCGGATTTCCGGCCGAGGCGATCCACGCGGTGCCGGCGGCGACCCCCTCGGGCCGGTCCCTGGGCGACAAGATCAAGGCCGGTTTTGCCATCGTGCGCGGAGTGCTGGCGGCTCGCAAGGTGCTGCGGGATCTTGACCCCGACGTGGTGGTCGGCTTTGGCGGCTATCCGACGGTGCCGCCGCTGCTGGCGGCGAGTCTCGCGAGGTATGCCACCATCGTGCATGAGCAGAATGCGGTAATCGGCCGGGCCAACCGCTTTTTGTCTGGCCGTGTCGACTGCATTGCCACGGGCTTTGCAGAAGTCGGTGGGCTGGGCGATGGCATGCTGGCCAAGTGCCATCATGTCGGCAATCCCGTCCGCACGGCGGTGACCTATGCGGCGAATGCGCCGTTCAGACCCCTGGAACCCGGGGGGCATCTGCGTGTGCTGGTGTTTGGCGGCAGCCAGGGCGCGCGCGTGATGGCCGATGTCGTGCCCACCGCCGTTCAGCAACTCATGCCCGAGGAGTTGGCCCGCATCACCATCGTGCAGCAGGCCCGCGTCGAGGATCAAAACCGGGTAACATCGGTGTATCAGCGCCTTGGCGTGCGGCACGAGGTTTCGCATTTCTTCGACAACCTGCCCGAGCAGATGGCCGCCGCCCAATTGGTGATTGCGCGCTCGGGCGCGTCGACCGTGGCCGAACTGGGCGTGATCGGCCGCCCGTCCATTCTGGTGCCGCTGCCCGGTGCACTCGATCAGGACCAGATGGCCAATGCCCGCACGCTGGGCGCGATCGGTGCCGCGACCGTCATCGCACAGCCCGATTTCACGCCCAATCGCCTTGCTTCGGAACTGAGCCTTGTCCTGGCCGAGCCTGACCGGCTGAGCGCGCAGGCCGCTGCCGCCCGGACTGCGGGCTTGCCCGACGCGGCGGAGCGGCTGGCCGATCTGGTGATGATGGTCGCGCGCAACGAGTGAGACGCCGTCGCGGCCAGGTGCATACCCGACCGGCTGGCACAGGCGGCGATTGACCTTTGCCGCGCGGCGCAGGATAGCGCTCAGCCAACATGTGCCGGTTTTGCCTTGCGTCCGCCTTCGCCTTCCGCCTGCCACCGCTTCCCGCCCCAAGGACCGTTCCGATGAAGATGCCACCCCAGACCGGACCCATCCACTTCATCGGCATTGGCGGGATCGGCATGTCCGGCATCGCCGAGGTGCTGCACAATCTGGGCTATACGGTGCAGGGTTCGGATGCTTCGGACAACTACAACGTCAAGCGGTTGGCGGACAAAGGCATCAGGACGTTCATCGGTCATTCCGCCGAGAACATCGCGCAGGCCGAGGTGGTCGTGGTCTCGACAGCGATCCGGCGCGACAATCCGGAACTGGCGATGGCGCGCGAGAGGCGCCTGCCGGTCGTGCACCGCTCGCAGATGCTGGCCGAACTGATGCGTCTGAAGTCGTGCGTGGCTGTGGCCGGAACCCACGGCAAGACCACGACAACCTCGCTGGTGGCGACCCTGCTCGACAAGGGCGGGCTCGATCCGACGGTGATCAATGGCGGCATCATCAATGCCTACGGCACCAATGCCCGCATGGGGGACGGGGCATGGATGGTGGTCGAGGCCGACGAGAGCGACGGCACCTTCCTCAAGCTGCCGGCCGACGTGGCCATCATCACCAATATCGACCCCGAGCACCTCGACCATTTCAAGACCTTCGATGCGATCAAGGCGGCTTTCCGCTCGTTCGTCGAGAACCTGCCCTTCTATGGCTTTGCCGTGATGTGCATCGACCATCCCACCGTGCAGACACTCGTTGGCCAGATCGAGGACCGGCGCGTCATCACCTATGGCGAGAATCCGCAGGCCGATGTGCGTCTGATCAATGTCGATCTGACCGGCGGCAAATGCCGCTTTTCCGTCCTGATCCGCGACCGCAAGCGCGGCAGCGAAATCGAGATTGTCGACCTCGTGCTGCCCATGCCGGGCCATCACAATGCGCTCAACGCCACGGCGGCCATTGCGGTGGCCTATGAGCTTGGCGTGACGCCCGACAAGATCCGCGAGGCGCTGGGCGGTTTTGGCGGGGTCAAGCGCCGCTTCACCCGGACCGGGGAGTGGAGCGGCGCGCAGATCTTCGACGATTACGGCCATCATCCGGTCGAGATCGCGGCCGTGCTCAAGGCGGCGCGGGCCTCGACCACCAGGCAGGTGATCGCTGTGGTGCAGCCCCATCGCTACACACGACTGCACTCGCTGTTCGCGGACTTCTGCACATGCTTCAACGATGCCGATGCGGTCATCGTCGCGCCGGTCTACGCGGCCGGCGAGCAACCCATCGATGGTGCTTCGCGCGATGATCTGGTAGCCGGCATCAAGGCCAGTGGCCACCGCAACGTCCAGGCGCTCGACAGCAAGCACGCGCTGGCCGGGCTGGTGGCCGGGCTCGCCGGGGAGGGCGATTACGTGGTCTGCCTCGGCGCCGGTGACATCACGCAATGGGCCTATGCGCTGCCGGGCGAGCTTGACAAGCTGAGCGGCTGAGACCCACTACCGGGTATTGTGCCATGCCTGCGACATGACGGCGTCAAACCGGCGTAGCATGGCCTGCGTAAGGCGTGAGAGGCAAGACGCAGGTGATGGGTATGGCGGAATCAACCAGCAACGGGCGGGAATGGCAGGCTGCGTTCGTCAGGGCGTTCGCACTGATGCTTGCCCTGGCCTTGCCGCTGACACCGGCGCGCGCCGCCGAACCGGTGCACTATGCCGTGCCGGCGCAGGTCACACTGATCCATGAGCCACCAGCCAACCCGGCGCATCAGGCCATCCATGCGCGCGTTCTGGGTGACCCCACCTTCGAGGGCGCGCGTCGCTTCTTTGCCTCGTTCCGGCTGAACCGGCCACTTGTGATCAGGACGCGGAGCTGTTCGGGGCGGGGCGGGGCCTGGTATCACGAAGGCGCTGTCACGGTCTGCTACGATTATCTCCAGAACGCTGTCGACAATGCCAGAAGTGACCGCCGGCCGGACTGGGTCAGCGAGGAGGACGCCATCCGCGGCCAGTTCGCCGATGTCCTTTATCACGAGGGCGCGCATGCCCTGATCGAGTTCCTCGGCATTCCGCTGTTCAGCCGAGAGGAGGATGCCGCCGACACGATGGCGTCCTTTACCATCCTCGCCCTGTTCGGGCAGGACGCGCCAGCGCTGATCAACGGCATCGTCTATTCCTACCTGGTCGACACCGGCGTGAAGAACTTCAACGAATTGCCGTCGCTGGAATCACGGACGATCGCCAGCCGGCAGTATGGCGGAGCACACAGCACGCCGTTGCAGCGCCTGTTCAATGTGGTCTGCCTCGCCGCCGGCTCAGATCCTGCAAGCTACCGCGCGCTCGTCAGCCGCAGCGATATGCCGGCATGGCGCGCCAATGGCTGCGAAGAGGAATACAAGCAGGTCGCGCATGCGGTCCGGACGCTGCTGGCGCCGCATCTCGACCGCGATGCCCTCCAGCGCCAGTTTCCCGGCGCTGTCTGGCCGGAAGTCGCCCGGCGCTGACGCAGCTTCAGGCGAAGACAAAGTCGGCTGCACTGAGGATTCCGCGCTCGGCGCCGGAGACGGTGATGGTGCCGAAGGCTCCCGAGACCGCATAGCTCTGGCCGGTGCTGGTGATGGCGAGGCTGGCAAAGCTGAGGCCGAGGCCGCGCAGATCGATCATGTCGCGGCCATCCTGGAAGTCCACGATGCGGTCATTGCCGCCACTGTTCACATCGAAGCAGAAGCGGTCATTGCCGGCCCCGCCAGTGAAAACGTCATCGCCGAGGCCGCCAAACAGGATGTCGTTGCCCAGCCCGCCATCGAGCGTGTCGTTGCCGGCCCCGCCGAGAAGCGTGTCGAGGCCGTCAAAGCCGAACAAGGCATCGTTGCCCAGGCCACCTTCCAGACGGTTGGCGAGACCGTTGCCGCGCAGCACATCGGCCTGGTTCGAGCCGATGAGGTTCTCGATCCCGCTCAGGATATCGCCAGCGGCGTCGCCTCCGGTGCCCATCCCCGTCTGCAGGTCGACCGTGACCCCCAGCGTGCTGCCGGCATAACTGGCCGTGTCGACGCCATCACTGCCATCGAGACGGTCGCTGCCTGAACCGCCTGTGAGGATGTCGTTACCGGAGCCGCCGCTGAGATAGTCGTTACCGGCCCCGCCGCCGATGGTGTCGTTGCCGATGCCGCCGGCGAGCATGTTGGCATTGCCATCGCCGCTGATCCGGTCGGCATGGGCCGAGCCGGTGACGTTCTCGATGCCGACCAGCACATCGCCCTGGGCATGCCCGCCTGTCTGGGTGGCCCGGGTCAGGTCGATGTCGATCCCGAGGTTGGAGCCGAGGTAGCTTGCCGTATCAATACCGGCCCCGCCTTCGAGGCGGTCAGCGCCGCCCCGACCTTCGAGCGTGTCGTTGCCGCGCATGCCGAGCAGCGTGTTGGCGGCATCGTTGCCGGTCAGCATGTCGTTGCCGTCACCTGTCACGGCATTCTCGATCACGGTTCCTGCTGCGATGGTCAGTGAGCGGCCATGGATGGTGGAGAGCGCGCCGGCATTGAGGTTGATGATGGTGGCGTCGATGGTGGCGGAGGCGTTGATCCAGTCGATCCCACCATCAGTGTCCCGCAGGGTTCCGCGGGCCGTGTCCAGCGCCAGCATTTTGCCGAATTCGCTGGTGTAGTGATAGACGTCGTTGGCCGAGATGGCATCGCCATAGACATCGAAGCGATAGGACGCCACCGAGCCTGTCGCACCGGCGCGGGTGTCAGTGATGCGGACCAGCCAGCTGCCCGACGCCAGTTCGCCGCGCAGCGCTTCGGAGGTAAAGCTCCACGTGAAGCCACTGACCGACTGGCTGCCGGGGGCTGCATTCAGCACCACCGAGCGTGTGCCTTCGGGCGAGATCAGCTCGACGCGCAGATCGTTGATGTTGCTGTGGCTGAGTGTCAGCGTCAGCGAAACGCTCTCGACCTCGATGGCCCGGGCGATGTTGACGGTGAACTCGGTGGACCTGAGATCGGCAATGGCGCGGTTGAGCGTGCCCGAGACGGTCGCCACCTGTTCGTTGGCCGAGGTCTGGGCATTGCCGAAGCGGCTCCAGACTTCGGCAAAGCGCACGGCTTCGAGCGCATCGACACGGCCAAAGCCGACATCGTTGGAGTAGTGCAGGCCGCCGCCATTGACGTTGTCGGCCTTGTTGACCGTCCAGCCCGATTGCATGCGACCCGAAACGCCCCCGGACAGCGAGGCTGGCGTTGTGTGGTCGGCGGTGATGGCCAGGATATCCTGCACATCGCGCCAGCCAAGCTTGCTGTTGGCGCTCAGCATGACGGCTACGACGCCGCTGACGATGGGGCTGGCAGCCGAGGTGCCGCTGAACCCGGAGGTGTAGTCGCCGCTGGCATAGCCGCGCGAGCCACTGACATCGGTGGTGACGATGCCGGCCCCGCCGCCATTGGACGGGCCGGAGACCAGCACGGATGCGCCGCGCGTCGCGTAGCCGGAGACATCGCCATCCTGCCCGATGGCGCCGACCGTGATGGTCTGGCGCATGGCATTGAAGTTGGACATGTTGGCATCGCGGCCTTCGCCGCCTTCGTTGCCAGCCGCGTTGACCACGATCGTGCCAAGCCCGCCACGTCCGGTGTCGGCCGCATTCTTGACGGCAGCTGCGAACAGGTTGCCGAACGATCCGCTCTGGTGGGCGCTGTCGGCATAGCGCGACGACCAGCCCCAGGAATTGTTGGTGACATCGAAGCTGCTCATGCCGCGAATGGCATTGATGAAGCCGCTGCTGGCCCCGATGCCGGAGAAGATGTTGACGCCCGTCAGCATCGCGCTGTGGGCAACGCCGACCCCACCCGCGCCGTTGTTGGCATCGGCTGCAATCAGGCCTGCGACTGCCGTGCCATGCACGGCCGAGCCGGTGGACGCATCAAGCCGCTGGCCATTGATCACCAGTTCGCGGCTGGAATCGTAGCGGTTGCGCAGATCAATGTGGCTCTTGTCGATGCCGTCATCATAAACGCCGACCTTGACGCCTGCACCGCTGAACTCCGACCAGATGCGGTTGGGATCACCCTTGAAGATCTGGCCGAGATGCCACTGGCTGGCGAGCAGCGGGTTGTTGGCCGAGGTGACGATGCGGGACATCAAAGGCTCCGGAAACATTCAGACAGCAGGCGATTGCACGCCGTTGTGACGTCAAAGTCATGCCAGCATGTTCCAGGAACGCGTTGCATTTTAGTGATCTGTCCGATTTCCGGCGCGCTATGCGCCGCAATCTGCCGGCCGCCCGTCTGGTTGCGGTTGATCCGGCGCTGGTGACACGCTAGCTGCACGCCATGACAACTCCCGATCTTGCAGGCCGCCTTGCCACGCTGATGCCCGACCTTCGCGGGCGCCTGTTGCCGCACCAGCCGCTCGGCCCGCTGACCTGGTTTCGTGTCGGCGGGCCGGCTGAAGTCCTGTTCACGCCGGCTGACGAGGCCGACCTTGCGATGTTTCTTGCGGCCTTGCCGGCGGGGATTGACGTCCATCCGCTTGGTGTCGGTTCGAACCTGATCGTGCGCGATGGCGGAGTGCGCGGTGTGGTGATCCGGCTGTCGCCGCGTGGGTTCGGCCAGATTGCCACCGAGGGCAGCCTTGTCCGGGCTGGCGCTGCGGCCCTCGACAAGCGCGTGGCCGAGGCTGCGGCGGAAGCCGGCCTTGGCGGGCTGGAGTTCTATTTCGGCATTCCGGGCACGATCGGCGGGGCCATTACCATGAATGCCGGCGCCAATGGCGGCGAGACGAAGGATGTGCTGGTCGAGGCGCGCGGTGTCCTGCGCGATGGCCGGATCGTGACGATCCCCAATGCCGACCTTGCCTTCGACTACCGCACGTCACACCCGCCCGACGGCCTGATTTTGACCGGCGCGGTGTTCAGTGGCCGGCCCGGACCAGCCGAGGTGATCCGCGCCCGGATGGCGGCGGTTCAGCACCACCGGGAAACGGCGCAGCCGATCCGCGAAAAGACGGGTGGCTCCACTTTCCGCAATCCGCCCGGCCATTCCGCCTGGAAGCTCATCGACGCTGCCGGTTGCCGAGGGCTGAGGGTGGGCGGCGCGCAGGTCAGCGAGATGCACTGCAACTTCCTGATCAACACCGGTGAGGCAACCGCAGCCGACATCGAGACGCTGGGCGAGACCGTGCGCGCCCGGGTTCTGGCCCATTCCGGCGTCGATCTGCATTGGGAAATCAAGCGGGTTGGCGAGGTCTGAGGCAAGCCTGCTTCAAGGCGCGGCATCGACCAGCTTGCCATCGGCGGAGAAGACGACATAGCCCCCGACATCATGGCGCGGCGGCACGCCGACCCGGATCTCGAGATAGGGCATGCCTTGCCTCGGCCGCCAGAAGGGCTCGCCGCTCCAGATACGGCTGCGGTGCGCCTTGGCTCCGGGCAGGGGCACCGCAGCCTTCGCCCTGGCCAGCATGCTGTCGATGGCGGCCTTTTCCTGCCGTGCCAGATCCTCGAAGGTGAACGTCGATCGCTGGTTGATCATCGACGTTGACCGCAGCGAGCTTTCCTCGAGCTTCTCGCGCAGGAAAACCGCGAAGGTCACACCGGGCTGCTTGGGCGAGACCATCATGGACAGGCTGGCGCGATCCTCGTTGAAGCTCACCTCGAACAGCCGCGCGCCGGATTCCAGCGAGGTCCGGAGCTTCTCGATCGACGCCAGAATGGCTTCGGGGGTGAGTAGATCCACCTTGGGTCGCAGGCTCGCCGGCAGGCGCATAGACAGCACGGTGGCATCCGCCGTGACCTTACAGTGGTGCGTTCCGCGAAGTTCTCCCCAAACGACGGAATCTGGCGGCGTCCATCGACCATTTGGATTTCCCAGGCCACGACGGGCTGGCCGGAGGGCTCCTTGTCGCGCGCTGCCTTGAGGACAGCAGGAAGCTTGGCAAGATCGATCTCGTCGAGGCTGAAGGGCAGGTTGCCGTTGTGGCGCAGGAGTTCGATGTTCGGCATGTCGACAAAGTCGCGGCGGAAGCTGCCGCCATCCCAGAGCCACGCGGTCGTGGAGGCCAGATTGCCGACCGCCAGCGCACTCATGGCAATGCTCGTCCGCGAGACGTCGACTTCGGAGACATCGGGTCTGGCCGCAATGACGGAGTGGAAGGAGGCCTGCCCACCCGCCAGCGGTCGATGCGCGCTCCGCCCGCCTCAGCGCGGGCCTGAACCTCGATCGCCTCGGGCCTGATGACAACCTCCGCCACATCGAGATTGGTGCCCATCTTGTCGATCAGTCCCGACCAGTCGCGCTCGAAGACGGCCTTGTCGTTGAGGTCGTTCGGGGTCTGGGCAAGCGCGGGCTGTTCAAGAACGACTGCGAGAAACGCCAGGAGAAGGAGCCTCATCCCCGTCCCTCCCGTTGCATGGAGAGATCATGTGGTGGGCCTGTGGGTCCGACAATGCGTTTGCAAGGGGAAGGGGTGCGATCTGGTGGTCTCAGCGCGCGCTCGTCACCGTTCTTCTGCGGAGAGCGAAGAATGTGCTGCCGCTCTGTCAGCCCGGCAGAACGGACGATGGACCGGGTGGCGCAGTGCGACATGGTTAACCACTCCCTAACGCTTGGCAGTCCACAGTCGTGTTGAGATTCGGATCGAAGGTCCGGCCGAGGTTTCGGGGAAGAGTGGTATCCTCATGTCCAAGCATGTGGCGGTTCTGATGGGCGGGTGGTCGGCGGAGCGCGAGGTGTCGCTGAACTCCGGCCGCCAGATTGCCGATGCCGCCGAGTCGGTCGGCTTGCGGGTCACCCGCGTCGATGTCCAGCGCGACATCGCCGAGGTGCTGGCGAGGCTGAAGCCGGACGTGGCTCTGAACTGCCTTCATGGGCCGTGGGGCGAGGATGGCTGCATCCAGGGCATGCTGGAAATCCTGAAAATCCCCTACACGCATTCCGGCGTGCTTGCCTCCGCGCTGGCCATGCACAAGGCGCGCGCCAAGGCGGTCGTGGCCGCTGCCGGCGTTGCGGTGGCGGACGGGGTCGTGGTCAGCCGTTTCGAAGCGGCAAAGCGTCACGTCCGGCAACCACCCTACGTCATCAAGCCGGTCGATGACGGCTCATCGATCGGCATTGTCATCGTCAAGCAGGGCCGCACCCATCCGCCGCAGGAACTCGCCCGCGAGGATTGGCCATGCGGCGAATGGATGCTGGCGGAAGAATTCATTCCGGGCCGAGAGCTGACCTGCGCCGTGCTGGGCGACCGGGCGCTCGACGTGATCGAGATCACAACGTCCACCGGCGAGTTCTACGACTACGACGCGAAGTATGCGCCGGGGGGCTCAATCCACATCCTGCCAGCGCCCCTTAAACCAAAAATTTACCAACAGGTTCAACAGTGGGCGTTAACGGCGCATCAAGCAATTGGGTGCCGCGGCGTGAGCAGATCCGACTTCCGCTACGACGAGGCAAACGAACGCCTCATCTGGCTGGAAGTGAATACGCAACCCGGAATGACGGCGACGAGCCTGGTTCCAGAGTTGGCCGCCCATGCGGGCATATCGTTTGGCGAGTTGGTGCGATGGATGGTGGAGGACGCCTCCTGCGATCGTTGACGACGGCGCTCTTCGGAGTGCGGTCCCAGCGCGTTCGCCCGGGAGACATCGAGGTTCCGCTGCTGGTGGGCGAGCGGACGGGCCGCCGCGGCTTCTGGCCGTTCGGTGCCCGCGCCTCCGTGACCTTGCCGTTGCACGAGCGGGTTTCGCCCCGCCTGTTTCCGTTGTTCTCGCTGACGCTGCTGGCCGGTGTCGGCATCACGGGCCTTGTGCTCGGCGGCCATGCCGAGAGCTTCCGCGCCACGTTCGGCGAGCCGCACCATGTCCTGGCCCGCACTCTTGGCCTCGGCATGGACCGGATCACCATCTCCGGTCTGTCAGAGCTTGGCGAAGGCGAGGTGCTGAAAGCAGCCGGGATTTCGCCAAAAATGTCGCTGGCCTTTTTCGATGTGCGTGAGGCTCGCGAGAGGCTCGAAGCCCAGCCGCTGATTCGCGAAGCGCAGATCCGCAAGCTCTATCCGGGCGAACTGACCATCCAGATCCGTGAGCGCGAGCCCTTTGCGCTGTGGCAGCTCAATGGCGAAATCTCGATTATCGCATCCGACGGCACCGTCATCGACAAGCTGCGCGATGAGCGATTTGCCCATCTGCCGCTGGTCGTGGGGCCCGGTGCCAACAAGCGTGCGCGTGACTATGTCGTGCTGCTGGCGGAAGCCGGTTCACTGCGCAGCCAGATCAGGGGTGCCACGCTGGTGTCCGAGCGGCGCTGGACCCTGAAGATGAGCAACGGGCTTGATGTGCGCCTGCCCGAGGACGGGGCCGACGAGGCAGTGCGCCGGCTCGAACGTCTGGCCCGCGAACAGAAGCTGCTCGACAAGGACATCATCGCTGTTGATCTGCGCCAGCCGGACCGGGTCACGGTGCGCCTGACCGAGGAAGCGGCCGCTGCCCGCGCCGAGATGCTGAAGAACCGGCCCAAGCCGAAGGGAGGCCAGGCATGAGCCTGTTCTCCCAGGGCCTGACCCCGCGGCTGAGGCCGCTGTCGACGCGCAAGAGCGCCATCATGTCGGTGCTCGATGTCGGCACCAGCAAGATCGTCTGCCTCATCGCGGAACTCCAGCCCACAGAAGCCAGCGACCAGTTGCGTGGCCGGACCCATCTGGCCCGTGTGATCGGCATCGGCCACACGCGCTCGATGGGCCTCAAGGGCGGGACGGTCGTCGACCTCGAACTGGCCGAGCGCGGCATCCGCCAGGCGGTGGACGCAGCCGAGCGCATGGCCAAGGTCGAGGTCCAGTCGGTCATCGTCAACCAGACTGGCGGGCGGCTGGGCTCGCAGAGCTTCACGGCCAGCGTCGATCTCAGGATCGGCTCGGTGGCCGACCAGGATGTCAAGCGCGTGCTGGCCGCAGCCGCCTCGCACAGCGTCAGGCCCGGCCGCGCCGTGCTGCACGCGCTGCCGACGGGCTATGCGCTCGACGGCCAGCCCGGCGTCACCGATCCGCGCGGCCTGATGGGCCGGTCGCTGTCGGTCGACATGCATGTCGTGACTGGCGAAGGCTCAGCCGCGCGCAACCTGATGCTCGCAGTCGAGCGCTGCAATCTCGCGGTCGAGGCCGTGGTGGCCACGCCCTATGCCTCGGGCCTGTCGGCACTGGTCGACGACGAAGCCGAGATGGGCGTTGTGCTCGTCGACATGGGCGGCGGCACGACCAGCATCGGCGTGTTCTCGCAAGGCCATCTGGTGCATGCCGATGGCATTGCGGTCGGTGGCCATCACATCACCATGGACCTGGCGCGCGGCTTGTCCACCAATGTCGCTGCGGCCGAGCGCCTCAAGAACCTGTATGGCAGCACGATGGCAACCGCGTCCGATGAACGCGATATCATCACCGTGCCGTCGGTCGATGACGAGGATCGCGACCAGCAGAGCCACCTTCCCAAGTCCCATCTCGTCAAGATCATCCGTCCGCGCGTCGAGGAGATCCTCGAACTGGTGCGGGACCGGCTCAAGGCGGCGCATTTCTCCGATCAGGCCGGTCGTCGTGTGGTGCTGACAGGCGGGGCCTGCCAGCTGACCGGCCTGCCGGAACTGGCGCGCTCGGTGCTCGGCGGGCAGGTCCGGATTGGCCGCCCGCTCGGCATCAAGGGTCTGCCGGAAGCCGCGAAGGGTCCGCCCTTCTCCGGTGCCGTGGGCCTGCTGATCTACCCGCAGATGGCACACATCGAACATTTCGAGCCGCGCTCGTCGGGCGGCTATCTCGCGACAGGCACGGACGGAGGCTACCTCTCCCGCGTCGGGCGCTGGCTCAAGGACAGTTTCTGACGGGCCCGATGCAGACCAAGACCTGATCCGCGCAGTGGCGGATCGGACCTGAACCGGGAGACCGTGGCGGCGGGATCCCAGACACCAGACAGACAAAGGCGCTGGCCGGGCGCCACAAACACGAGAGAGGTCACGATCATGGCGATGAACCTGCAAGCCCCGGACATTCGGGAACTGAAGCCCCGGATCACCGTCTTCGGTGTCGGTGGTGGTGGCGGCAATGCTGTCAACAACATGATCCAGGCCGGCCTCCAGGGTGTCGACTTCGTGGTCGCCAACACCGATGCGCAGGCTCTGGCAATGAGCAGCGCCCAGCGCATCATCCAAATGGGCCTTCAGGTCACCGAAGGGCTCGGAGCCGGCTCCCAGCCGGAAGTCGGCCGGGCTGCCGCTGAGGAGGTCATCGACGAAATCCGCGATCACCTCGCCGGCGCGCACATGGTGTTCATGACGGCTGGCATGGGCGGCGGCACCGGCACGGGCGCTGCCCCGGTTGTGGCCCGCGCAGCCCGCGAGCTCGGCATCCTCACCGTTGGCGTCGTGACCAAGCCGTTCCAGTTCGAGGGCACCCGCCGCCTGCGCATGGCTGACGCGGGCATCCAGGAATTGCAGCAGTCCGTCGACACGCTGATCGTTATCCCGAACCAGAACCTGTTCCGCATCGCCAACGAGAACACCGGATTCGCCGACGCGTTCGGCATGGCCGACCAGGTGCTCTACTCCGGCGTCGCCTGCATCACCGACCTGATGGTCAAGCCGGGCCTGATCAACCTCGACTTCGCCGACGTGCGCGCCGTGATGCGCGGCATGGGCAAGGCGATGATGGGCACCGGCGAGGCCTCCGGCGAGAAGCGCGCCGAGACCGCCGCCCAGGCCGCGATCTCCAATCCGCTGCTCGATGAGGTCTCGATGCGCGGTGCGCGCGGGCTGCTGATCTCGATCACCGGCGGGCGCGACATGAAGCTCTACGAGGTCGATGAGGCTGCCACGCGCATCCGCGAGCAGGTCGACGAAGAAGCCAACATCATTGTCGGCGCGACCTTCGACGAAAGCATGGAAGGGGTTATGCGCGTCTCGGTGGTGGCGACCGGCATCGATGCCGCCTCGATCCAGATGCAGCCCGAGGTTTCGGCAATCGACAAGCGCATTGCCGAAGTGGCCGAGCGCCTCAAGGCCGAAGCCCGTCTGAGGGCCCAGGCCAACGCAGCCGCCCCGGCTTTCCGGCCGATGGCCTCTGTGATCAGCACGCCGGCGCCTCAGTTGGTTGCCACGCCGCTGGCCGAGGAAGCGCCGGTGCAGGCCGAGCCGGCACCAGTCCAGCCGACGATCATCGCCGAAACCGTGCGCATCGAGCCGGCTCCGTCGCGCGTCGTGATGGCGGCTGACCTGCCGATGCCCGAACCGGCCCAGCGCCGAGACGACGAGGTGGCCGATCTCCAGCGGGACAGCTTCATCCCGCCACAGGCCGAGCGCATCCGCCCGGTGCGCCTGCCGCGTGTCGAGGATCTGCCGGTTCCCGCCCAGAACCAGCTTGCTGCGCGCGCCGCCCCGCCGGTGCCGCAGCCAGCCCATGCTGCCGACCAGAAGCGCATGTCGCTGATGCAGAGGCTGGCCTCGGTCGGCTTTGGCCGCCGCGACGAGCACGAGATCGCGGAGACGCCGGCGCAGGCCGCGGCGCGGCCTGCGCCATCCGCTGCCCATGCCGAATACATGCGTCGTCCGGTCCAGCCGCAGCCTGCAAGGGCCGCCGAAGGACAACTCGATGCGCGCGGCCGTCCGCAGCCCCATCGTCAGGCCGAGGATGACCAACTCGAGATTCCGGCCTTCCTGAGGCGTCAGACGAATTGAAAGCCGGTTGAATTTTATACGGTGTTAACCATCACCCGCCTTGCACAAGGCGGGTGAACTATTTTTAACAAGACATTGATGATCATGAATAAATGTCGACGCGTTTCAACCGCTCAAATTGTAACAGAGCGAAAAGAAGCGTGATTTTGTGCAATGCGCTGGCGCCGGTATGTTGCGGATGCTGACACAGTGCGAATCATCGCTCGTGCGCAGCAGACCACCGGGGCATGATCCTGCTTCCGATCTATGGCGAAAAGCCGACGGAAGTATGGTGTTCAAGGGACTGACAGAATGACATCCGGACGCCAGACAACAATGCGGGACGCCGTCGTTCTCGCGGGATATGGCGTCCACACCGCAGATCAGGCCACTGTCGTCATTCGTCCTGCCGCCATCAATCACGGTATCATTTTCCTGCGCACCGGCCTCGAAGGCGGTTTGCAGCGTCGTATTCCGGCCCGCTACGGCAACGTCAGCATGACCGAGCTGTGCACCGTGCTGGGTGACCCTCGGCATGGTGCCGTTTCAACGGTCGAGCACATCATGGCCGCACTTTATGGCCTGGGTGTGGACAACGCACTGGTCGAGATCGACGGTCCCGAAGTGCCGATCATGGATGGCAGCGCGGAGGCTTTCGTCGAGGCGATCCGCGAGACCGGGCTGGTCAACCTGTCCGCCGCACGCCGCTATGTGCGCGTGTTGCGCCCCGTCTCGGCCAGCAAGGGCCATGCCTGCAGCGAGCTGCTGCCGCATGACGAGGACGGCCTGCATTTCGATGTCTCGATCGATTTCGATAGCTCGGTGATCGGTCGCCAGCGCCGCGTGCTCGAACTTGATCCGGACAGTTTTGCGGCGGAAGTCTCCCGCGCCCGAACCTTCGGCTTCATGCGCGATGTCGAATTGCTCTGGAAGAACGGCTTTGCGCTCGGCGCTTCGCTGGAAAATACCGTCGCCATCGGCGATGAGCGTGTGATCAATCCTGAGGGCCTGCGCTACGAGGACGAGTTTGTGCGCCACAAGCTGCTCGACGCTGTCGGCGACATCGCCATGGCCGGCCTGCCGATCATCGGCCTGTTCCGCTCCCATTGTGGCGGTCATCGCCTCAACATCGCTGTTCTGCGTGAACTGTTCTCCGATCCTGCCAATTTCGAGATCGTCGAGGCCAAGGATGTGGTTCCGTCCCGCCGCGTCCAGATGGCGGCAGCTGCCTACGCACCGTCGCTGGGCTGATATCTGGCGAACGGCAGGCGCGCTCCTCGCCGCGCTGCTGTCGATACCTTTTCGGGATTTGCCTTGAATTCGACACAGGCCCGATGCCTGAAGCGGCTGAGGGATGACGAGGCAAGGAATTGCCTGCTCTTGAAGCGGGTTGTCACCATGGCGCGATGTCCGGTGCATGCTTTCGGGCGGGAACAGAACCCCGCCTTTTGAAATCCAGCTTGGCGAAGCGCCCCGCAATGGGTTACATGCTCGCCATTCAGGCTTGATGGTTGCGTGAAGCCGGTTTTGCGAAGCCGTATGTTTTGAGGCAGGTTGTATGGCTCGATTGAAAATGACGCAGTTGGTCGTGGTCGCGGCAGCCCTCGGGCTCGCTGGCTGCGACACCATTTCGTCGTTGAACCCGTTCGATACGGCCTCGCGCTACAAGCAGGAACTGCTGCCTGAGGTCGCGCCTGACACGCTTTACAATCAGGGTCTGGCCCGCCTCCAGAGCGGCGATACGGCGGGAGCCGCCAAGGCTTTCAGCGACATCGACCGGCAGGCTGCGTTTTCCCCGCAGGCCAAGCGCGGATTGATCATGACGGCCTTCGCCCATTACGAGGGCAAGCGCTATGACGAGGCCATCACCGCCTCGCGGCGCTTCCTGACGCTGCATCCGGGCGACAAGGATGCGGCCTATGCACAGTATCTGCTGGCCATGTCGAACTACAATCAGATCCCCGATATTGGCCGCGATCAGGAGCGCACCGAGCGGGCGCTTGTGGCGCTTCAGGAGCTGATCGACCGCTATCCGAAGTCGGAATACGTGCTGGATGCGCGCGAGAAGATCCTGTTCGCCAAGGACCAGCTTGCCGGCAAGGAAATGGATGTTGGCCGCTTCTACCTGAAGAAGCGCAATTTCCCAGCCGCCATCAACCGGTTCCGCGACGTCGTGTCGAAGTACCAGACCACTCGGCATGTCGAGGAAGCCCTGATGCGTCTGACCGAGGCCTATCTCGCGCTCGGCGTCACCAACGAGGCGCAAACAGCGGCCGCCGTGCTTGGGCACAATTTCCCCGAGAGCCCCTGGTATCGCGACTCCTACACCTTGCTGCGGTCGGGCGGGCTGGAGCCGCGCGAGCAGTCAGGCTCGTGGATCAGCCAGGCGTTTCAGGGCTTCACGCGGACAGTCGGCCTGGCTCGATGAGCGAGCCATGCTCGCGCAGCTGCTGATTCGCGACATTGTCCTGATCGATCGGCTGGAGCTTGGCCTTGCCTCCGGCCTGAGTGTACTCACCGGCGAAACCGGCGCCGGCAAGTCCATCCTGCTCGATGCCTTCGCGCTGGCCCTCGGCGGGCGTGGCGATGGCGGGCTCGTGCGCCATGGCGAGCCGCAGGGGCAGGTCACCGCCGTGTTCGACCCCGGCGCGGACCATCCTTCCCGTGCCCTCGCACGCAGCCATGACATCGAGGTCGACGGCGATCTGATCCTGCGCCGTGTGCAGGTGGCGGACGGGCGCACCCGTGCTTTCGTCAATGACCAGCCGGTGTCGGTGCAGGTGCTGAAGACCATCGGGGCCACACTGGCGGAAATCCACGGACAGCATGATGACCGGGCGCTGATCGAGCCTGATACGCACCGGACGATGCTCGATGTCTTTGGCGATCTCGGCGGCCGGAGCCTTGCCGTGGCCGAAGCCTGGCGGGCCTGGCGCGATGCGCGCAGCGAGCTTGACCGGGCGCGGGCCAAGGTTGAGGCGGCTCGCAAGGAGGCGGATTTTCTGCGCCATGCGGCCGATGAGCTTGGCGCGCTCGCGCCCGGTGCCGGCGAGGAGACGGCGCTGGCCGAACGGCGGCATCTGATGATGCAATCGGAGAAGGTGGCCAAGGATCTGGCGGAAGCGAGCGAGGCACTGAGCGGTCAAGGTTCGCCCATTCCGGAATTGTCCTCGCTGATGCGCCGGCTGGAGCGCCGCGCCGTGCAGGCCCCGCAACTGGTCGAGGCCCCCGTCAAGGCGCTGGAAGCCGCGCTGCTGGCGCTCGACGATGCGGCCACGGCGCTGGAGCGCGCCCTCAGGGCCAGCGAGTTCGATCCGCGCGAGCTTGAAACCTGCGAGGAGCGGCTGTTCGCGCTGCGTGCCGCTTCGCGCAAGTATGATGTGCCGGTGGACCAGTTGCCGGAGCTTCAGGCCCGCTATGTCGCCGACCTGGCTTCTCTCGACGCCGGTGAGGAGCACCTGAAAGCGCTGGAGAACACGCTTGTCGTACGGGCCGAGGCCTACCGTACGGCAGCGGCGACGCTGAGCGCGGCGCGGCAGGCCACGGCGGCACGGCTTGATGAGGCAGTGTCGCGAGAGTTGCCGCCGCTCAAGCTGGAGCGCGCGCGCTTCATCACCCAGCTCACCACCGACCCTGGGTCATGGACCGCGACAGGGATCGACCAGGTCGAGTTCTGGGTCCAGACCAATCCGGGCACGCGGCCCGGCCCGATGGTCAAGGTGGCGTCCGGAGGGGAGTTGTCCCGCTTCATGCTGGCGCTGAAGGTTGTTCTCGCCGACCGTGGCTCGGCGCCGACGCTGATCTTCGACGAGATCGACACCGGTGTGGGTGGGGCTGTGGCCGATGCCATCGGGGAGCGGCTGGCGAGGCTGGCTGCGAAGGTCCAGGTCGTGTCGGTAACGCACGCGCCGCAGGTGGCAGCAAAAGCTGGGCAGCATTTCCTGATTTCCAAGCACGCCATCACGCCCGAACGGGTGGCGACGCGGATCACGCCGCTGGAAGGCGGCGAGCGGGCTGAAGAACTGGCCCGAATGCTGGCCGGCGCCACAATCACCGATGAGGCACGGGCGGCGGCGCGCCGGCTGCTCGAGGCGGCGCTGGGGCGCTAGATCAGGCTGCTGAATTGCCCTCTTCCGCGCTGGCACCGCCGGGCTTATGACACCTACATGCCGAAGCGTCCTGCCACATTCGCCACGCCGCCCGACAGGCTCCTGCCGCTCGAAGCGCAGATCGAACACGACGAGTTGATGGCGCTGATCGCGGCGGCTGACGAGGCCTATCACGGCCGCGATGCGCCCGAGATCAGCGATGCCGAGTATGACGGCTTGCGCCGCCGCATGGAGGCTATTGAGGCAGCTTTCCCACTGCTTGCGGCGCGCAGCCTAGCCGGCAAGGTGGGTTCAAGGGCGCAGGACAAGTTCGCCAAGGTGCGCCACCGCGTGCCGATGCTGTCGCTGGCCAACAGCTTCAGCGCGGCTGATGTGGCCGATTTCGTGGGGCGCATCCGCTCCTTCCTCGGGCTTGGCGCGGAGGAGCCCGTGGTGCTGACGGCGGAGCCCAAGATCGACGGGCTGTCGCTGGCCCTGCGCTATGAGGGTGGGCGGCTGGTGCAGGCCGCGACGCGCGGCGATGGCGAAGAGGGCGAGGATGTCACCATCAATGCCTGCACGATTGCCGACATTCCGCAAAGGCTCAGCGGCGATGTGCCCGCCGTGTTCGAGGTGCGCGGCGAGGTCTATCTCGGCCATGCCGATTTTGCCGCGCTGAATGCCCGCCAGCGCGAGGCCGGTGACAAGGAGTTCGCCAATCCGCGCAATGCTGCCGCCGGCAGCCTGCGCCAGCTCGATCCGGCCATCACGGCTGCGCGGCCACTGCGCTTCTTCGCCTATGCCTGGGGCGAAGCGGAGCGGCTGCCGGCTGCCAGCCAGTTCGGCATCGTCGAGGCGTTCCGCAGCTGGTGCCTGCCGGTCAATCCGCTGATGCGGCGCTGCGACAGCGTCGAGGCCCTGCTGGCACATTATGCCGCCATCGAGGCCATGCGCGCCTCGCTGGGTTATGACATCGACGGTGTTGTCTACAAGGTCGACCGCATCGACTGGCAGCAACGGCTGGGCTTTGTCGGGCGCGCCCCGCGCTGGGCGACTGCCCACAAGTTCCCTGCCGAGAAGGCGCTGACGCGCATCGAGGCCATCGACATTCAGGTGGGGCGCACCGGCGCGCTGACGCCCGTGGCCAAGCTCAGCCCGGTCACGGTGGGCGGCGTGGTCGTGTCGAATGCCACCTTGCACAATGCCGACGAGATCGCGCGGCTTGATGTGCGCATCGGCGACATGGTGGTGGTCCAGCGGGCCGGCGATGTCATTCCGCAGGTGGTCGAGGTGGTGGCGGAGCAGCGCCCGGCAAGCGCCGAGGCCTATGTCTTCCCGCATGTGTGCCCGTGCGATCTGAAGTCCGATGTCGTGAAGGAGACCACGGCTGCCGGTGTCGAGAGCGTGGTCAGGCGCTGTACCGGCGAGTTTGCCTGCCCGTTCCAGCGCATCGAGCACCTGAAGCATTTCTGCTCGCGCCGGGCTTTCGACATCGAAGGTCTTGGCGACAAGCAGATCGCCTTCTTCTTCGAGAAGGGCCTGATCCGCGAGCCTGCCGACATCTTCACTCTTCAGGCGCGGGATGAGGCACCGGGCAACCTGCAACGCCTCCAGAATTACGAAGGCTTCGGCGAAGTCTCCATCCGAAACCTGTTCGCGGCGATCGAGGCGCGGCGGACGATCGGCCTTGAACGGCTGATCTTCGCGCTCGGCATCCGCCATGTTGGGGAAACCACCGCCAAGATGCTGGCCCGTAACTATGGGTCGTGGGCAGCCTTTGACGCGGCCTGCATGCGCGTCGCGGCTGGCGAGGCCGATGCGATGCTGGAGATGGATGCCATCGACCAGATCGGCGAAAGCGTGATCGAGGCGATCAGGGCTTATTTCGGCGAGGACCACAACCGCGCCATCGTCGACCGTCTGGCGGCGCAACTGACCATCGTCGATGCGGAAAAGGCCGTGGCCGAGTCACCCGTCGCCGGCAAGACCGTGGTGTTCACGGGTGCACTCGAAAAGATGACGCGGGACGAGGCCAAGGCGATGGCCGAGCGGCTGGGGGCCAAGGTGGCGGGCTCGGTCTCGAAGAAGACCGATCTGGTGGTGGCCGGCCCCGGCGCCGGCTTGAAGCTGAAGGCCGCCAGCGACCTCGGCATCGAGGTCATCGATGAAGATGGCTGGCTGGCGCTGGTGGGCGGATAGGGCGAGCCCGGTACCATTCCCCTTGGCCAGCCAACATGCACCGTATCCTCACCCTGAGCCTGTCGAAGGGCGAGGCTCCAGATGGGAGGCTCTGGTGGTCATCCTTCGACAAGCTCAGGATGAGGGCATTCATCCGCGCAGCGGCGCACCCATCCGGCAGGCTGCAGATCGAGCAGCATTACACCGCCGTCCAAAGACAGGCGGCCGCCGTTGAACGTGGCGGTGAGCTTCTTGCCTCGGACGGCTGGAAACCAGAACGGCAGAGTCGTATCGTCGGTCATGGCGGATGTGGTCGGCTCGATGGGGTGGACAGCGTTGGCTCAACAACCGAATCCTACGCTACATCAATTTATCAGGCTACATCCTCCAGCTTGCCCAACGGGTCCTCGTGAACAAGAGCCCGATTCACAAGTTCACGCGGGTTTGCAATGTCTTGCGATGCATCCCGTGAGCATGCGGATGCTGGCGATGAGTGCGAAGGCGGTGGCGCTTTCGATGGATTTCTCCCAGTCCTTCGCGAGGCGACGGCAGCGTCCCAGCCATGCGAATGTCCGCTCCACGACCGGCGGCGAGGCAGGGCGACGAAGCCATTGGCCGTGTCTGCGCGCTTGACGATCTCGATGGTCCAGCGGCCGTGGCCTGCCATCACCTCCTTGAGCTTGTCGCCGGAATAGCCGCCGTCGGCGAAGACGTGGCGCAGCCATGGATGCCGGAACCGGATCGCCCTGAGCAGGTCGGGAGCGCCGTCGCGATCCGTTAACTGTGCAGGTGTGTTTTCGAGCTGCACCTGTCGTTGTTAACTCAAAACAGGCGTTCCGATGCTTCACTCAAGGCCGTGGGGGCCGTTCTATGTTGAAGTATCTTCCGATGCGCACGAAGGCCGAGATGCGCGTCGCCCTAGCCGTTTTGACAATCGCTGCGGTCATTTTGACGGTCCTTCTTTCGACCCTCTCCCTCTACCTGATGACAAGCGGTGATCCTCACGAAATTTGGCACATAAACGAAGTCTGGATGAAAGGTATCCTCTTCGCGATATTGATCTCGGGGGCCGTGGGCACTGTCTTCTTCGGCATTCTCTTGAACACGATGCGCGAACTCTATGAGGCACGCGCGCAGTTGAATGTCATTGCCCAACAGGACCCGCTGACCGGACTGCTGAATCGAAGGGGCTTCGACGCTGCTGCTGCCGCACTCATCCAACAGGCAAGCGCCCGGTGCGATCAGCTTTCGGCCCTCATTTGCGATATCGACCACTTCAAGAAGATCAACGATACATACGGCCATGAGTGCGGAGACCAGGCAATCCAGCATGTGGCGACACTGCTGCGTAGGATATCGTCCGATAGGCGACATGCGGTCATTGGGCGCCACGGTGGTGAGGAGTTCGCGGTCATCTTGGCTGGCCAGACACACCGTGAAGTTGCCTGCCTAGCAGAGGAACTCCGATCGATGATCGCATCCACGCCGTTCGTATGGGACCAAGCGAGCGTTTGTTTAACGATAAGCTTGGGGACCAGCATGTCGCCACCGGCTGCGGCCTCTGTTCATTCGCTTCTGTCGCGGGCTGATGCGGCGCTGTTTGAGGCTAAGTCACAGGGTAGAAACCGCGTGGTGCAGGCACCAGTCGCTTTAGCGGCGTGACAACCATCAGATTCTGTTGCTTTCCACCCAGAAGTGAGGTCATCAGCCAACTCCCGATCGAGCACTGGCATGAAGCCATCGGCGATCCGACCCTTGCTGATGCCATCCTCGACCGGCTCGTCCATAACGCTCACCGACTGCCCTTCACCGGAGAAAGCCTGCGCAAGC
>Ga0164293_10000117_pt1 | contig 52971 bp, 46 predicted proteins | sample GEODES118metaG_FD_111487 | JGI IMG/M metagenome (GOLD analysis project Ga0164293, IMG submission 111487) | Eutrophic lake water microbial communities from Lake Mendota, Wisconsin, USA - GEODES118 metaG | ecosystem: Environmental > Aquatic > Freshwater > Lake | place: USA: Lake Mendota...
ATATCCTTTTTGCATAGTATGTGATTTAATTTTCAAAAGATGCTGAAACTAGTTCAGCATGAATAAGTCTGATGCAATCCCATCACTCAAAAACTTTCCTTTTCGAGTGGTTCGCAAAATGTTTTCATCTACAAAAAGCAAATGATCTTCAATGTATTTGGCCGCTTGTTGGTTGAGGTAATCTAAATAGGATTGACCAAATTCGGTTTGAACTCGGTCGAGTGAAATCCCCCAAATCGTTCGCAATCCCGTCATCACATATTCATTATACCGATCGGTTTTGGATAAAGTTTCCGTTTCAATAGGTAATTTTCCTTCCTCAATTGATTTGATATATAAAGTGTTATTCGACACATTCCAACCGCGTTTTTCGCCATCATAACTATGAGCTGACGGACCAATACCAATGTATTTTTTACCCAACCAATAACTCGAATTGTTTTTAGAAAAGTAGTTTTCCTTCCCAAAATTGGATAATTCGTAATGAATGAATCCGGCTTCTTCCAGTTTTTCAACCAAAATTTCAAAATGTTCCTGAGCGACTTCGTCTTCCGGTGCAGGAATTATTCCTTTTTGAATAAATGAGTGTAAAGCTGTTTTTGGCTCTACAGTTAACGCATAACTAGAAATATGCGGAATGCCAAAAGACAAAGCGGTTTCGATATTCTGAATCCATTTTTCATTGCTCATTCCCGGAATTCCGTAAATCAAATCGAGGGAAATATTGTCAAAATGTTTCGCCGCTTCTTCCAAGCACTTCTTAGCTTCATTGGAATTGTGAGCCCGATTCATCATCTTTAAATCCTCTTCAAAAAAAGATTGAATGCCGATAGATAATCGATTAATTGACGAATTGGCTAATTGACGAATGGTCTCATTATCCAAATCATCAGGATTCGCTTCAACTGTTATTTCAGGATTTTCAACTATATTATAGTTTTTAAAAACTTCCTCAATCAGCAATCGTAAATCTTCAATAGATAGAACAGAAGGCGTTCCACCGCCGAAATAAATGGTTTCAACCACAACATTTTTGAATTCTTCTTTCCGCAGCTGAATTTCTTTCGCTAAAGCCAAAACCATCTCGTCTTTCTTTTTCATGGAAGTAGAAAAATGGAAGTCGCAGTAATGACAAGCTTTTTTGCAGAAAGGGATATGTATGTAGATGCCGCTCATTTTAGTGTTCAGTATTCAGTTTTTAGCGTTCAGACTTTTAGTAATCAGATTTTAGTAAAAGTACAATTATGCACAAATGGACTGAACACTAAAAACTGACCACTGACCACTATTTTTTCACTCCAAATTTTTCAGGATTCAATAACATATAATTTATCAGTTTGCCAACTTCAAGGCTTTGTTCTGTTAACTCGCTAAATTTTTCGTTAGAAATGTATTTGCATGCCACACAGTATTCTAGCCATCCTTGCGTCTCTGAATTTTCAGCATCGGAATCTGTCAATTTACTATGAAAATGTTTGGGATATTCTCTTTTTCTGTAAGCTTCAGCTATGGTTATAGAAACACTTCTAGAACTTCGCCTGATTTGGTCAGTCAATGAGTAAATCTCTTCCTTTGGAAATGATTTCGATAATTCAAAAATATTCATTGCCAAGGAAAATGACTTTTTATAAGCTAATAAATCTTGAAATTTCATATTTAAAAAATTTATAAATTCTAAATGTTTTAAGAAAACATAGAGGCACTAATTCACTGACCACTAAAAACTGACCACTGACCACTACTACTTCACTCGATTCTCATTATTCTTCACAAACGCGTCCCAACCAGTATAACTTTTCTCTCCAATCACTTTCCCCGAATTAAAAAAATGACAAACTGCTGCCGCCAATCCATCCGTAGAATCCAAATTTTTTGGCAATTCTTTCAAACCTAATAATTGTTGCAACATTTTGGCTACTTGTTCTTTACTGGCGTTTCCATTTCCGGTGATGGCCATTTTGATTTTTTTAGGTTCATATTCGGTAATTGGAATTTGTCTTGACAAACCTGCTGCCATCGCCACACCTTGAGCTCTTCCAAGTTTGAGCATGGATTGCACGTTTTTGCCGAAAAACGGAGCTTCAATGGCAATTTCATCGGGATGATGGGTTTCAATCAACTCAATCGTACGTTCGAAAATGACTTTCAACTTGGTGTAATGATCGTTATATTTACTCAAAATTAATTCGTTCAACTGAATGAATTCCATTTTTTTATTGACGACTCTTATTAAACCAAATCCCATAATTGTCGTTCCGGGGTCGATGCCTAAGATGATGCGTTCGTTTGCCAAAAATAAGAGTTTAAAAGATTACTATTTAAAAGTGTAAAGTTTTGCTTTACTTTGTACTGATGGTTACATTATCTCACAAAGCTAAACAATTCTCATTGGTTCTCGCAAAACTTTTGCTTGTGGGTGGATCACTTTATTATCTGTTCCAACAATTGCAACAAAAAAGCTTTTCAAATTTTGATGGAATTGTGTCTAATTTTTCTGCTTTCAGTTTGCTGGGTATTATATTATTAAGTGTTTTGAATTGGTTATTTGAATTTTTGAAATGGAAAAATTTAGTTTCCAGTTTCCATAAAATAACTTTCAAACAATCCGTTGAACAATCGTTGGGCTCATTGACGGCTTCCATTTTTACGCCTAATCGGGTTGGGGAATATGTGGCCAAATGTTTGTATTATTCAAAAGAAAAAACAAAGCGGATAATTTTTTTGAATTTTTTAGGCAATATTACTCAGATGATGGTAACTGTTTTTTTTGGAGTTTTTGGTGTGCTTTTTTATTTTATTTTCTCTCCTTTTTCTTTTGATATTGAATACAACGCAAATGAAAAGGGTTTGATTTTCTGGCTTCCAATTCTTTTAGTTATACTTCTCTCTGTTTTGCTTTTTTATTATAAAAAAATCAATTTTTATGGTTATTCAGTGGAGAAAATAATGGTTAAAATGCAATTATTTCCTGCTCGAAAACACTTTGTAAATGTTCAATATTCGTTGCTTAGGTATATTATTTTTTCGCATCAATTTTATTTTTTGTTATTGATTTTCCAAATAGACATTCCTTATTCAGATGCTATTCTTACCATTTTTACCATGTATTTTTTAGCTTCTGTTATACCTAGTATTCATTTGATGGATGTAATTATAAAAGGTAGTGTAGCGTTATTTTTATTTGGAAAATTAGGCGTTAATGAATGGGTAATTGCTTCGATTACGATAATTATGTGGTTCTTTAATTTAGTTATTCCGTTACTATTAGGGAGTTTTTTTGTGTTGAAGTTTAAACCAAAATTGGATTTGTAATGATGTTTATTTATGTATCTATTACAATTTATGTGATTTTATTATTCCTATTTTGTGTAGCATTTAAAAAAGTAAAGCGATTTTCACCTTCTTCAAAAGAACCTAAACATTCTTTTTCAATTGTTGTTCCTTTTCGAAATGAAGCTCATAATTTGCCGCAACTTTTAAGATCAATTGAACAGTTAACTTATCCGATTGAAAAATTTGAAGTGATTTTAGTTGATGATGAATCTTCAGATGGCTATCGGGTTTCGAGTTACGGGTTTCGAGTTGTTGAATTGAAAAGCATACGAAATTCAAATTCTCCAAAGAAAGATGCTATTCAAACTGCGATTACCGGTTCAAATTTTGATTGGATCATTATAACCGATGCTGATTGTGTGGTCTCGAAAAATTGGTTACTTGATTTAGATATTTTTATTCAAACCGAAAAAAATGAAATGGTTTGTGGTCCGGTTTTGTTTAAAAAGCAAAATAATTTTTTATTTGATTTTCAACAAATTGAAATGCTGAGTCTACAGTCTGTTACGATTAGTAGTTTTGGATTGAAAAAGCCGTTTATGTGTAATGGTGCTAATCTTGCCTACACCAAAAAAATATTTCATGAAGTCAATGGTTTTGAAGGTAATTCGACTATTGCCAGTGGTGATGATGTTTTTTTATTGCAAAAAGTTGTCGTCCAATTTCCTGAAAAAGTTGGGTTTTTGTTAAATTCAAATTATGTTGTTGAAACAAATTCGGCCCAATCATGGAAAGAACTTTTTTATCAACGCGTTCGTTGGGCGGGTAAATCAACAGCTTATTCCATTTTCTTTGGAAAGTTTGTTGCTTTAGTCATCTTGTTTGGAAATTTAGCCTTTATCATGGCAATATCTTTTCTTTGTATGGGTTTTTTTAAACTGATACCAATTTTTATCTTCAAAATTTTAGTTGATTTGTTTTTGGCTAATCAAACGTCAGCATTTTATCAAATAAGAATGAATAATAGGCTTTTAACAGCATTGTTTTATCCTTTTTTTAGCTCAGCAGTTGCTCTTTATTCTTTGTTTGGAAAATATGAATGGAAAGACCGAAAGATATAACCGGAACTTGTGGTTAGCAAATCAAATAAGTAACTTGCGACATATTATTACAATTGACTTTGCTTTTAAAATCAAAATTTATGTTGTATTCAAAAATAGAAGGTAAAGGTAAACCACTCATAATTCTGCATGGATTTCTAGGGATGTCTGATAATTGGAAAACCCTCGGAACTCAATTTGCAGCAAACGGATTTCAAGTTCATATGCTTGATTTAAGAAATCACGGACGAAGTTTTCATTCAGATGCATTTAATTATAAGGTCATGATGAGTGATGTGGCAGAATATTGTCGTTTTCACCAATTGACAAAAATTGATATCATTGGTCATTCCATGGGCGGTAAAGTAGCTATGCTTTTAGCGGTTGAGTACCCTGAATTAGTTGAAAAGCTAGTTGTCGCTGATATTGGTCCTAAATATTATCCGTCTCATCATCAGGATATTTTAGCAGGATTGGACGCTGTAGATTTTTCACATAAACCGGATCGAAATCAAGTAGAGGAAGTCTTACAAAAAAACATCCCCGATTTTGGTATCCGCCAATTTTTAATGAAAAGTTTGTTTTGGAAAGAACCGGGTCAATTGGCTTTCCGATTTAATTTGGAGGTTTTTAAAAAAGAAATTGAACAAATCGGAACAGCATTAACAGATAGTCAACGATTTGATAAGCCTACTTTGTTTATAAGAGGAGGAAATTCGAAATACATTTTGGACGACGATTTTCAAACTATTCAGTCTCATTTTCATAATTCAAAAGTTGAAACAATTCCAAATGTTGGACATTGGTTGCATGCCGAGGACCCTCAACTATTTTTTGAAATTGTAATTGGTTTTTTGAATACATAATATTTTTTTTGTATTTTTATTAAAAATATACCTTATGAATTTACTTATTCGAATTTTAATCACAGCCGGTTTAGTTTTATTAATAGCTAATTTTCTTCCGGGTGTAAAAGTGGAGAGTTTTGTTCAATCGATTTATGTAGCCATTATTTTAGGATTACTTAATTTGTTTATCAAACCAATTATTATCTTGTTTACTTTGCCGGTAACGATACTAACGTTAGGGCTGTTTTTACTTGTAATTAATGCAATTATTGTCCTCTTGTGCAGCAATATTGTAGGTGGTTTTCATGTTGAATCATTTTGGACAGCTTTGTTTTTTAGTATCATCTTATCTGTTTTGCAATCTATTGTTTATAAACTAACAGGCGGGGAAGAGTAATTTTACGGATGATGAGCTAAAATACAATCATTTAAAAACTTGGTTGGGTTGCAAAAAAGTTATACTTTTGCAACCCAATTTTAGTTTATAAATCACAAGAAATGAATATTACAAGAACCAATGTGGATGCTTTGAATGCGGTGGTTACCGTAGCGGTTTCCAAAAATGATTATGCTTCAAAAGTAGAAAAAGTATTAGCTGATTATCGCAAAAATGCTTCTATTCCAGGTTTTAGAAAAGGTGCTGTGCCAATAAGTTTAATTCATAAACAATACAGAAAAGCAGTATTATTAGAAGAAGTAAATAAAGTTTTGCAAGAAAATTTAAATAAATATTTAGTAGATGAAAAATTAGATATTTTAGGAAATCCACTTCCAAAAGTAACAGAAGATTTCGATTGGGATAAAGAAGATTTTTCTTTTGATTTCGAATTGGGATTAGCTCCTGAGTTTTCAGTTGATTTAGCTGCAAAAAATAACATTACCAGCTTCAAGATTATTGCTGACGATAAAATGTTAAAAGACCAAGTGGAAAGAATCCAAAAGCAATATGGAAAATTAATTTCTAAAGATACGGTTGAAGAAGAAGATGACTTGAATGTAACCTTTACAAATGAAGCTAACGGAATCAATAATACAACGTCTATTTCGTTAGATGTTTTTAAAGATAAAAAAGCTGCAAAAAAATTCATTGGAAAAAAAGTTGGTGAAAGTGTAGAATTAAGTACCAAAGGTTTATTTGATGACGACCATAAATTGATGGATTTTCTTAAAGTTGATCATGATTTAGTGCATGGTTTAGATGTTGATGTTTCTGCTACAATTGAAGGAATTACAACCAGTGAAAAAGCAGAATTGAATCAGGAATTATTCGATAAATTATTTGGCGAAGGCAACGTAACTTCAGTCGACGGAGTGAAAGCTAAAATCAAAGAAGACGCTGAAAAACAATTTGTTCAACAAGCAGATCAAAAGTTTTTAAATGATGTGACTGAGTTTTTGTTGGAAAGCACAAAATTTGATTTGCCGGCTGAATTTTTAATTAAATGGTTGCAACATTCGGGTGAAAAACACTTAACGGATGCAGAAGCCAGAGAAGAGTTTTTAAAATCAGAAAAAGGCCTTCGTTACCAATTAATTGAAGGGAAAATAATGACGGAAAACAATTTGCAAATCACTTTTGAAGATTTGAAAGCGTTCACCTCTGAATTAATTAAGAAACAAATGGCACAATTTGGTCAAATGAATCCAACTCAGGAGGATATTGATGGCATTGTAGCTCGTGTGCTTTCTAACCAAGATGAAGTGAAAAGACTGTCGGGGCAAGTCATGAATGAAAAAATGCTTGGGCTTTTTAAAGAGAAAGTAAAAGCTAAAACAAAAGAAGTTTCTTACGATCAGTTCGTTAAAGAAATGTACGGAGAATAATAATTTCAAAAAAATTAGTATCTTTGGGCTTCGAATGTATATTTGACGCTCATTTACATTTAAAAATGTGCACTTAAAATTGTTTTTTTAAAATGAATATAGGAAAAGAATTTAAAAAATTTGCTACTAAACACCATGGTGTAAATAGTATGTATTATGATAAAATTGTAAGTGGAATGACGCCTTACATAATCGAAGAACGTCAGATGAATATTTCTCAACTTGACGTTTTTTCGCGTTTGATGATGGACAGAATTATCTTTTTGGGAACAGGAGTTGATGATTATGTAGCCAATATTATTCAAGCACAATTGTTGTTCTTAGAAAGTGTTGATGCTTCTAAAGACGTTCAAATTTACATTAACTCTCCGGGAGGAAGCGTTTATGCAGGATTAGGAATTTATGATACAATGCAATACATAAAACCTGACGTAGCGACAATTTGTACCGGTATGGCTGCTTCGATGGGAGCTGTTTTATTATGTGCCGGAGCAGCAGGAAAACGTTCTGCTTTACCACATTCAAGAGTAATGATTCACCAACCTTCTGGAGGAGCACAAGGTGTTGCAACAGATATGGAAATCAATCTTCGTGAAATGTTGAAGTTGAAAGATGAATTATATCAAATTATCTCTACTCATTCCGGTCAAACTTTTGAAAGAGTCCACAAAGACAGTGAACGCGATTATTGGATGATTGCTGACGAAGCCAGAGAATATGGTATGATTGACGAAGTATTAAGAAGAAAATAGTTTTGGTAATTTGTATGGCTCACAAGCCAAATTAACAATTACTTATAACCTTTTACCCAAATAAAATGGCAAAAGAAATGATGGAATGTTCTTTCTGTGGAAGAAAGAAACCCGAAACGAATTTGTTAATCGCCGGAATTGATGCACACATTTGTGATAAATGCATTGAACAAGCACATGGTATTGTTTTAGAAGAACTGAAACAAATCAAACACGCACAGGGTCTAGGTAATGATTTAGTGCTAAAAAAACCCAAAGAAATTCGAGAATTTTTAGATCAGTATGTTATTGGGCAGGACCAAACCAAAAAAGTGATGTCGGTTGCTGTTTACAATCATTACAAACGGTTAATGCAGAAAAATAGTGATGATGACGTTGAAATTGAAAAAAGCAATATCATTATGGTAGGACAAACCGGAACAGGAAAAACATTAGTAGCTAAAACAATTGCTCGAATGTTAGGTGTTCCGCTTACAATTGTAGATGCAACCGTTTTAACAGAAGCCGGTTATGTGGGTGAAGATGTGGAAAGTATTTTGACACGATTACTTCAGGTAGCTGATTATGATGTAGCTAAAGCAGAAAGAGGTATAGTTTTCATTGATGAAATCGATAAAATTGCCCGTAAAAGTGATAATCCATCTATTACGCGTGATGTTTCCGGAGAAGGTGTTCAACAGGCTTTGTTGAAATTATTAGAAGGAACAGTAGTGAATGTTCCACCAAAAGGAGGCAGAAAGCATCCCGATCAAAAATTTATTGAAGTAAATACACAAAACATATTGTTTATTGCCGGTGGAGCTTTTGATGGAATCGAAAGAATAATTTCCAAAAGATTAAATCGTCAGGCATTAGGCTATAGTGCTTCAGCTAAAGTTGACAATGTAGATAAAGATAATTTAATGCAATACATTATTCCAAAAGACATTAAAGATTTTGGGTTAATTCCTGAAATTATCGGGCGTTTACCGGTATTGTCTTATATGAATCCTTTGGATAGAGAAACACTTCGAACTATTTTGACAGAACCTAAAAATGCATTAATAAAACAATATAAGAAATTGTTTGAAATGGATGGTGTAGCATTTTCAATTTCTGAAGAAGCCTTAGATTATATTGTCGATAAAGCCTTAGAATACAAATTAGGAGCACGTGGATTACGTTCACTTTGTGAAGCTATATTAACGGATGCTATGTACGATTTGCCTAGTTCAGACGAAAAAATATTGCACATCGAAAAAAGTTACGCTGAACACACGTTAAATAAAAACATGTTACAACGTTTGAAAGCAGTATCCTAAAAAGTAGATAGAAAAATTATACTAGTCCTGAAGTTTTTACTTCAGGATTTTTTTGTGGAATAAGTTGAAAATTCTCTTTTTTAATGTTTATTTCACATCGTTTTCCCGGACCGCAACCTAAACGTTTTGGTCCACAAGAATATAAAAAGATACAAATTAAGAAAAGAATTATTTTTTTCATTTTAAACTTGTGCAACATATTGCATTCGTAAAAGTTGCTCTAAATAGGTGCGTTCATTTGATAACCGTGGAATTTTATTTTGACCACCTAATTTATCTTTTTCTTTTAACCAATCATAAAATAATTGTGGACGGGCAACATTGATTATTAAGGGATTTAATGTCATGTTATTGCGTCTTTTAGCTTCATAATCAGAATTTAAGGCTTGCAACGTGTCGTCTACTATTTTTCTAAAAAAACCAATGTTTTCCGGGGGTTTTTTAAATTCTATTACCCACTCGTGAGCTCCTTTTTTCTTACCTTCCATAAAAACCGGAGCAACAGTATAATCAACAATTTCTGATTCGGTTTCTAAACATGCTTTGGCAATAGCCTTATCTGTGTTTTCAACAATTAATTCTTCGCCAAAGACATTGATAAAATGCTTAGTTCTGCCGGTAACTCGAATTCGATGTGGATTTAAGGAAGTAAATCGGACGGTGTCACCAATTAAATACCGCCATAATCCTGAGTTTGTTGTTATAACAACGGCATAATTTTTAAACAATTCAACATCTGCTAAACGAACTACTTTTTGATTTGTAGTTCCGAAGGTTTCCATTGGAATAAATTCATAAAATATTCCATAATCCAACATCAACAATAAGTCATTAGAATTGTTTAAATCTTGAATTGCAAAAAAACCTTCTGAAGCATTGTAGATTTCATAATAATTGAAATCACTTTTTGGAAATAGCTTTTTGTATTGTTCACGATAGGGATCAAAACTAACTCCTCCATGAAAATATACTTCGGCATTTGGCCAAATTTCTAACAAATTAGTTTTGCCGGTTTCTTCCAAAACTTTATTCAGTAAAACCATCATCCATGACGGTACTCCTGCTAAACTAGTCACATCTTCATAAATGGTTTCTTGAACTATAGCCATTAATTTTATTTCCCAATCGCCCATTAAGGAAACGCGATTGCTTGGCGTAGAACTAAATTCAGCCCAAATAGGCATATTATCAATTAAAATTGCAGATAAATCACCAAAGAAAGTATTATTATCTTCATATAATTCTTTACTGCCACCTAGGCGTAAACTTTTACCTACAAACAATTGTGAATCTTCGTTGTTGTTTAAGTACAAACTCAGTAAATCTTTACTGGCTTTATAGTGACAATTTTCCAAAGCTTCATTGCTTACTGGAATAAATTTACTTTTAGCGTTTGTTGTTCCGCTCGATTTTGCAAACCATTTAATAGAAGTGGGCCAAAAAATATTTTGCATTCCTTTTCGGGTTTGTTCGATCATCGGTTCTAAGTCTTCGTAACTCGAGATTGGAATGCGTTTGGAAAATTGGCTATAATGTGTAATGGAATTAAAATCATATTGCCTACCAACAACTGTGTTTTCAGCTGTTTTTAACAATGTTAACAACAATTCCTCCTGGACTTCATTTGGGTATTTGATAAACAATTCAATTTGGTGAATTCGTTTTTTTAATATCCAACTGGCAATGGAATTGATTATAGGTAATGGCATTGTTAAATTTTTTTTAAATCAACATTCAATAATTTTTCTGTTGCGTTTCCAATTTTATCAAAAGTAACATTTTTTTGAATACTAAAATTCTAAAAATATTATATAGATTTTGAATTCTAATAAATAGTTTTAATAAAAGGTATTTGACTAATTTTTTAAAGGCTGAACAAATAATAATTAAACAGTGACATCAAGATGTTTTTATTGATTTTATTAACACTTTTAAATGAAATGACTCTTTTTTATTAATTAATTAGATATTTATTTAAAAAAATAATACATATAAACTGACATATGTCATCTTTTTTATTTTTTTTCCAATGGAAATTTGTGCTATAATTTAAAACCTCCACAATATGAAAAATTTAGTAAAAATGATTTTAAAAGCATTTTATATGTTTTTATTGATCATAACTGTTACTGGTTTTGCTCAAAAAACATATACTTTAGATGCAAAACCACAATTAAAAATAATAGGAACTTCCAATATACATGATTGGGACATGATTTCTGAGACAGCAAGTGGAAATCTTGTTGCTGTTGTTGAAAATAATAAACTGACAACTATTAAATCGCTTGTTGTTGAACTGCAAGCAGAGAGTCTTAAAAGTGAAAAAAGTGGTTTAGATAAAAATGCTTACAAAGCATTAAAAACAGATAAATTCAAAATAATAAAATTTGACCTTAAATCTTCTTCAAAACAGACTGATGGTACTTGGAATTTTACTGGTGTTTTCACAATAGCCGGAGTTTCTAAACAAGTTACACTCAAAGTAAAAGAAACATCAACAATTGGACAGTATACTTTTGAAGGTAGCTATTCTTTTAAACTGACAGATTACAAAATCACACCTCCAACTGCATTATTGGGTACAATTAAAACCACAGATGCCGTTGTTGTTAACTTCAAAGTAAAATTTAAATAAGTAATCAATTACAAACAATCAATAAATAACCTCAAACATTTTTAATTATGAAAAAATTATTTACAAGCGTTATTGTACTTTTAACATCAATAACCATAGGACAAGCTCAAGACCTTCCAAATTGGAGACCTTACGACAAGAATGGAATTAATGTTTTTGAAGCTCCAAAAGATACTGCAACTACGTTTGATAAAGTAAGAGTAAAAGTTGGTGGTGCATTTGCGTTACAATATCAAGCATTAGATCATGAGAATACTGCTGTTCCAGTTATGAATACCAGTACTCCACCTGTAAATCTTAACCAATTAATTGAAATTGGAAATAATTTTAACTTGCCAACTGCCAATTTAGATTTAGACGTTGAATTGTATGATGGTGTGAACATGCATTTAAGAACTTATTTATCTTCTCGTCATCATCCCGAACCTTATGTTAAAGGTGGTTATATTCAAATTGATAAATTAGAATTTATCAGTAAAGGTTTTATGGCAAACGCTATGAAATACCTTACTTTAAAAATAGGTCATATGGAAAATAATTATGGTGATGCCCATTTCAGAAGAACTGATAATGCATTAGCTTTGTATAATCCATTTGTTGAAAGTTATTTGATGGATTCTTTTACAACAGAAGTTGGTGCCGAATTGTATTTTAGAAAAAATGGTTTTATAGCGATGCTTGGAGCAACCAATGGTAAATTAAATCAAGGTGTAAATAATCCAGGTGCAACAAGTCCTTCAACGTTGATAAAAATAGGATACGACAAACAATTGAATGAGCAATTAAGAACAAGAATTACAGGTTCTGTATACCATACAGCACAATCAGCAAGAAATTATTTGTATGCTGGTGATAGAGGGGGTTCAAGATATTATTTTGTGATGGAGAATGCATTGGCTAGTGCTTCTGCAAATTATACTTCTGGTAGAATTAATCCTGGGTTAAACAATGAATTAACTGCTATTATGATTAATCCTTTTGTAAAATATAATGGATTTGAATTTTTTGGTTTGTTTGAAACTTCGACAGGTAAAAATAACAATGAAGTTGACAAAAGAACTTTTACACAACTTGGAGCTGAGCTTTTATATCGTTTTGGAAAAACAGAACAGTTTTATGTGGGTGGTAGATATAATTCCGTTTCAGGCGAAACAGCTTCAACCGGAAGTGGAACTTCACTTGCTGCAGGTGATGATATAGATGTTTCAAGATATAATTTTGCAGCCGGTTGGTTTATGACCAAAAATATATTAACAAAACTTGAATATGTTAATCAAAAATACGACGGATATAGAAACACTAATATTTTAAATGGTGGTGGATTCAACGGATTTGTTTTTGAAGCGACTATTTCATTCTAATATAACAAGATGCGTGTTTTTAGTATCACAATCACAATGGCAGTAATGCTATTTTCAACACCAAAAGAATATTTATTGGTAAGTTCAAAACAGTTTACTGTTCATGGCACTACTTCAATTGGAGGTTTTGAATGTACGTATGATTTAAAAACTAAAGACACGCTTTTTTTTAATAATAAACATAAAATCTCAAGGGTCACTCACAGTATTCCTGTAAAAGAATTTGGGTGTGGTAATTTTATACTGAATTCAGATTTTAGAAAAACACTTAAAGCAAAGGAGTATCCTAAAATTAATATTGAGTTGTCAAATTTCAAAAAAATAAATGAATACTTTTATTGTGATCTTGGATTATTCCTTGTTGGGAAACAGAAAATCTATAAAAACCTCAAATTAAAGTCAAGTAAAAATAATATTTATGGAGATGTTTTACTCAACTTTAGTGATTTTGAACTTAAGTCTCCAAAAAAAATAGGAGGTATGGTAAAAGTTGATGAACTAATAAGAATATCAGTTTCATTAGAAACACATTAGATTTGTAAGTTATATAATCACTCGGAATTGATTTTTTTCAACTCCGAGTTTTTTTATTTATAGGATAGTAATATGGTAAAGTAATGAAAGGAATACATTAATTTTACCTTTTAGAATTAATTAAGAAGATTATAAATTTTAATAGTTTTATAAATGACTTACGAAGGTGTTCTCACTAAAATGCAAACAGAATTGGCTAATCCCATTCAATATTATTTAGTGTTTGAAAACAGTTTTTTAAACCTAAATCAATTGTTAGATAAAGAACTGGAAATCAGTTTTCAAGGTTATCAATGTTTGCATTGTGGTAAGAAAAAGAAAATTTTCCGTCAAGGCTATTGTTATGATTGTTACATGTCAAGTGCTTCAGTTGGAGATTGGATTATGAAACCGGAATTGAGTACGGCCCATTTGGATATTGAAGACCGTGATTTGGACTATGAAAGAAAAGTGCAATTACAACCACATATTGTTTATCTGGCTCTTTCAAGTGAAGTGAAAGTTGGTGTTACTAGAGGTACACAAATTCCTACCCGATGGATTGATCAAGGAGCAGTACAGGCTATTCCAATTCTGGAGCTACCTAATCGTTATCTTGCCGGAATAACGGAAGTAGCTTTAAAAAACAACTATGCAGATAAAACGAATTGGCAAAAAATGCTCAAAAACGAAGTTCCGCAAGTTGATTTAATACAGGAAAGAATAAAAGCGGGAAACTTTCTACCAAACGAAGTTAGAGATTATTATGCTGAAAATAATAGCCTTCTATATGAGTTTCATTATCCCGTGTTAACTTATCCAAAAAAAGTAGCCAGTTTAAGTTTAGATAAAACACCTTTTTTTCAAGGCAAACTTTCCGGAATAAAAGGGCAATATTTACTTTTTCAAGACGGAACGGTTTTTAATGTTCGAACTTTTGAGGGATATGTGGTAAAGTTCTCATTATAAAAAAACCTACCAATCGGTGGGGAAATTTTTAGTTGTCTTTTTTCTTAGGTTTTAATAAACTGTTTAGACCTTCTTTTACTTTATCTTTTATTTCTTGTTCTTTAGTAACAGGCGTCTTTGTTTTAGTAGTATCAGTCGGTTTTGTGTTTTGATTTATCAAATTTTTAAGAGCAGAAGTTCCTTGATTGATAAGTTTTTGTTTTTGTTGTTCCACAAGTTGAATGGCTAATTTCGTCGTGGCTTGTTTTATATCCGTTGTTATTTTTGGATTTGTAAAATTGCCACTCATCAAAGCAGTTATTGGTATATTTTGAAGTTTGGCAGCATCAGCCGGAGATAATTTTGCTATTAAATTATTTATTTCGGGACCTAAATATTTTGTTGGAACATCAAATTTTACATTATAATTCATCGATTGATCAAAACCATGCGTTCCACCAACGTTTACAGTGATGTCTTGGTATTTTATATCAAAAGGTTTCACGTTTACTTTTCCATCTTTAAAAGACAAATAAGTTTTTAAGTCATTCAGGTTCAATTTTTTTAAATCAATAAAACTCACTTGATTGTCTAAAGCATTCAACAATGTTGAATTGGAAGCATTTATTGTTGTAGAAAGTAATTGCCCCATTAAATCTCCTGAAATAGATTTTAAATCAGGAGTCATTTCTTTAGCATCTAAATTTCCGGAAACTCTGATGGTAGAATTTAATTTCCCGTTAATTAAATTGGCAATTGGAGCAATGCTTTTCATCATATCCAACTGCGTAAAGGTCTCACTAATGTTTACGGAATTTAAATCTAAATTCATTGCAAATGTGGGCACTTTAGTTTTCGTTGAAACATTTCCGTTTAACCCAATCTTACCCCCAAAAATGTTTGTTTTTACATTTTCAAGCGTTACATTTTCATCTTTTACGATTAATTTACCTGAAACGTCTTTCAAGGTTAAATTATCGTATAAAACCGTATTGGCTTTTGCGTTTAACGTAACGTCTAAAAATGCCGGAATCTTCATGGCTTCACTTTTTTTCTGACCTTCTTTTGTTGGTTCTTCCGTAGTCATGAAATCACTTACTGTTAATTGATTGGAACTCATGTTGAAATTTCCTTTCAAATTTTGATCGTTAAACAAATATCCATAGAAATTTTCCAAAACTCCATTCACATTAATGTCACTTTTTCCGGTTTGTGCCGCAAATTTCTGCAAGTTCAACGTACTTGGATTAAACTGAACAATCGCTTCGCTAATATTCATTCCTTTTCCGTTTTCGTCGGTATATTTAAATCCGGTTACACTTACTAAACCTGCATTTTGAATGTTTTGATATTGTTCTTTTTCCACCGATTGCATATCAAATTTTGTCGTTACATCGGCTTTTAAAATTCCGGAAAGCGGTTTGTCTACTTTTATAGGATAGGCTTGCGATAAATTACTCAAATTAATTGTTCCTTTTAAAGTGGCATCAATTAAAGCATTTTCAGTTATGTTTTTTATAGAAGCTTTTGCATTAAAAATGTCTTGATCAATTTTAAACGAAAGATTATCGATAGCTACGTAGGTATCATTCATCAGACCGGTTTCGTTTATGATTTTGGTATCAATTGCAATGTTCTCAACAGATTTTGGTAAATAGGGATATTTTATGGAGGCATTGGCTGACGCGATAACCAACTCAAATTTCGGAATGGTTGAATCGGTATACAATCCTTTTGCGAAACCTGAAACTACAAAATCACCCGATGTTTTAATTTTATCCAAGTCTCCTTTATAGGCAGATGGGATTAGCCCTAAAAAATTTTTAAATGAAGAACTAGGGGTGTGAAACATTAAATCAAATAACTGTCCGTTTTCAACCAATTGGATAAATCCTTTAAATTCAAGCGGTAATTGATTTACCAGGGCTTTGTTGTTTTTAAATTCATATTTACTTTTTTCTAAATCAAGACCTAAGACCGCATCAAGTGTAATGGCAACCTTGTTCATGTGATTGATTTTGTTATAGTATACACTTAAATTTCCTGATGAATTTGTTATTAAATCTAATTTAGAGGCGGCAAAATTTCCTTTTCCATTGTGTTGAATATCATTAATAATTACATTCATTGTTGATGCCTCGTCAAGATATTTGAATTTTAAATTACTAATTGAATAGTTTTGAATATTGAGTTTGAAAGGTTTGCTTTTGGATGAAGTATCGTCTTTCTGGTCTTTTTGGGCAATGTCGAAATTCCCAATACCCTCTTTGTTAAAAATGATATTTACTAAGCCGTTTTTACTTGAAAATGATTCTAATTCCATTGCTTCACCATCAGCTTTGAAAAGTTGCTTGACAGACATTTTCAGGTTCAATTCACCGGAATAAAAAAGTGTATCACCTTCAAAGGGTGCTTTGTTGAGGATGCTTAATTTATCAATCGTAATATTTGCTTTCGGAAAATTTTTAAATAAACTTAAACTGACATCTTCAAAGGCAACTGTAGCATCTACTTTTCCATTTATTGATTTTAAAACCAATTCTTTAATTTTATCCTTAAATAAAAAGGGAGTAATTGCTAAAGCGATAATTACGATTGCTAAAAATATACCAAATCCTTTTAAAATTTTCTGGAACATCTGCTTATGATATAATTTGGAGTTTCTGCCTAAAACGAAAAGTTATTCTTTTTTGTTGTTATTATGGTGTTAATCTAATACTAATTCTTCGCCTCTTTTCAGGTTAAATCGTTTTTGAAATAAATATACAGCGGTATATAAAAGAGGTGTATCTAAAAGAGCAAAAATTACTTTAAACAAAAATCCACTCAGCATTAACTTAGGAAATAAATCCCAAGGTAATATTTTAAAACTACAGAGCAAAAACAATACCGCAAATGTATCCACGAATTGTGAAGTGAAAGTAGAAAAATTATTTCTTAGCCAAAGCATCTTTCCTTTGGTTACTTTTTTCCAAAAGTGGAAGATGTAAATATCAATATATTGAGCGGTTAAATAGGCAATCATAGAGGCTAAAACGGCTAAAGCAGTTTGACCAAAAACCTTTGAAAACAGTTCGTCATTGACAGGCGAATTTTCAATTGCCGGAACCGAGTTGGCAACATAAATAATCAGCAACGAAAAAATAGAAGCAAAAATACCGGAGGTTACGACTTGATTGGCTTTTTTTCTACCATATATTTCAGAAATGATATCTGTAATTAGAAAAGTTAAGGGGTATGGTAAAATGCCAACTGAAATTTCAAATCGATAAATACCAAAGAAATCCCAATAAAAAAATTTCTGAAAAATTAAATTTGAGACAACCAATGAGGCTATAAATAAGGCTCCTAAGGCAAAATAGATTTTGTAGGCCAATAGTTTGTCTTTTGTTTCCAATGCTTTTTTTAACAAAAATAAACATTCGTTTGTAAACAGTTGTTAATGAAAAATAAAATCTTTAGACGAAAAAAAATCCGATTGATTACTCAGTCGGACTTTTAGTAGATAAATTTATTTTTATTTAATTTTCAATTCAAATGGCATTACCATTTGGATGCCCTTGTAAGCTGTTATTTTTTTGACCTGTTTTAAAGTCTCATAAGCTTCTATACCAATTTCTTCTTTTATGATTGTTTCTTTTGACTTAGCAAAAGGTAATTTATTTTGATCATTGATAAAATCCATGATTGATTTATCAAATTCGGGATAATTTTGTGTTTTAAATTTTTTAATTTTTGCCAATGTAGCCGCTTCTTTTAAAGCTAAATCTAAGCCACCTAATTGATCTACCAAACCAAGCTTAAATGCTTCTGACCCCGTCCAGACGCGGCCTTGAGCAACAGCTTCTACTTGTTCAACAGTCATTTTTCTCCCGGCCGCTACACGTTGTACAAATATTGCATAAATTTGTTCCACACTTTCGGTGGTCACTTCTTTAAATTTTTCGTCTATTGGGCGAAAAGGACTATACTCAGCAGAATGATCATGTGTTTTTACCTCTGAAGTATTAATGCCAATTTTTTTAGAGAGTTCAGTCATGTTTGGCAGAATACCAAAAACACCAATAGAACCGGTTATTGTACTAGGTTCTGCAATAATTTTATTTGCATTACAGGCAATATAGTAACCACCGGAAGCGGCTAAATTACCCATAGAAACCACAACCGGTTTTACTTTTTTGGTCAATTCAATTTCTCTCCAAATTAATTCAGAGGTCAAAGCACTTCCGCCCGGGCTATCAACACGAATTACTATGGCTTTTACTTTTTCATCTTTTCTGGCTTCTTGCAGAGAAGTTCTCATCGCACCTTCGCCAATTACATTTACATCGCCGTCGCCGCCCATGATTTCGCCTTGCGCATAAATAATGGCGATTTTGTCTTTTGAATCTATTTTTTGTGGTGACTTAGCAACATTTTTTGCATAATCCATTATGCTCACACTGTTATAATCTTCGTCTTTATCAACTTTTAATGCTTTTCGAATGCCATTATGATATTGGTCTTCATAACCAATTTTATCTATTAATTTTTTTGACAAGGCCATTTCAGGAGTTCGGGCACTTAGCTGATTGGCAATGTTGTTTAATGAATCCACAGGAATGTTTCTGCTTAAAGAAATATCAGCAACAATAGAACCCCAAGCGGAATTTATTAAAGCCGAAATTTGTTCACGGTTTGCCTCACTCATTTCATTTTCTAAAAATGGTTCAACGGCACTTTTATATTTTCCGTGACGAATGACTTCCATTTTTACGCCGGTTTTTTCCTGAATTTCTTTAAAAAACATGACTTCTGTAGAAAGACCTTTAAAATCCATTTCTCCTACCGGATTCATATAAATAGTATCAGCCACAGAATTTATATAATATTCTTTTTGTGTAAAAAAATCGGCATAAGAAACTATAAATTTTCCTGATTTTTTAAATTCATTTAATTTGTTTCGCAACGCCTTGGATTGAGCTAATCCTAAACTGCTGTTGCTGTTTAAGATAGAAATTCCTTTTATCTTGTCATCGGTTTTGGCATTATCAACTGCGTTTAGCACATCAATTAAACCAACCGATGCTTCTTCATTTAAGATAGTAACCCAAGGATCGGTGAATTTTCCGGTATAATCTAATGACACATTTTCCATATCTAAAACCATAACGGAGTTAGATTCTACTCTAGCAACATCAGAACCGCTTCCGGCAATTGCTCCAACAATCATTAGACCAAAAAATATAATCATAAAGAATACAAATAATCCTATGATGGTGGCCAATACATTTCCAAAAAATCTCATTTTATATTTATTTAATTGAATATTGTTTTCCTAATTAGTAGTTTTTCATTGCATTATGTTACACATTATTAGAAAAGCTTTTAATAATACAGAAACTTATTAACAGACTCGGCAAAGATACTTTATTTCTAAAATAGTTTTAGTTATTTTGCTCTTCTATGAATAATCAAAGCCAAGTTATTTTATCGTTAGGCAGCAATTTAGGTAACCGTTTGGAAAACATCCAATTGGCTATTGATGCTATTCATTATACAGTAGCTACCGTGGTAAAAGTCTCATCACTTTATGAAACGCCGGCTTGGGGTTTTGAAAGTAATTCATTCTATAATTGTGCTTTGGTATTGCAAACCTTAAAATCGGCTCCGCAAATTTTAGATGAAATTTTAATCTTAGAAATTAAATTAGGACGGGTTCGAAATGATCCTAAAGGTTATCAAGCAAGAGTTATTGACATTGATGTAATCACTTATAACGAAGAGATCGTTGAAACCGAAAAATTACAAGTGCCACACCCACAAATGCAAAATCGCCTTTTTGTTTTGTTGCCCATGCGGGATTTGAATTTAGATTGGCGTCATCCTATTTTGCAAAAATATTTACCGGAATTGGTTCAGCTTTCAGAGGATAAAAGCAATTGTAAAGTTGTACAAAAATTAAAATCCCCTCTCGAAAAAATTGACTTACAAAAATACAATTATATCGCTATTGAAGGAAATATTGGTGCTGGGAAAACAACATTGGCAACAAAGATTTCAGAAGACTTTAATGCAAAATTGGTTTTGGAACGTTTTGCAGATAATCCGTTTTTGCCAAAATTTTATGAGGATCAAAGTCGCTATGCATTCCCGTTGGAAATGTCATTTTTGGCCGACAGGTACCAACAATTATCGGATGATTTAGCTCAGTTTGACTTATTTAAGGATTTTATTGTTACCGATTATCATATTTTTAAATCATTGATTTTTGCCAAAGTTACGTTGGCAGAAGATGAATACAGGTTGTATAAAACCATGTTTGACATTATTCATAAAGAAATGCCCAAACCGGATTTGTATGTTTATTTGTATCAAAATACCGAACAACTTTTGAAGAATATAAAAAGTAGAGGAAGAAGTTACGAACAGCAAATTCCGGCTGAATATTTAGATAAAATTAATCGAGGTTATTTGGATTATATTAAAACCCAAACCGATTTAAAGGTGTTAATTATTGATATTTCAAATAAAGATTTCGTAGAAAATCAGATTGACTATGTCAGTATTCTTGATGAAATTCAACAGAAAATACAGTAATTTATCTAATTATTGAAAAGTGACCTTTTCTATCAGGTCTACCATCACCTGTTTTTAAAACATACCAATAATCATTTGACGGTAATTTTTCACCATTTAAAGTGCCATTCCAATCTGGGTTTGTTTGGTCAATTTTTTTAATAAATTTACCATACCGATCAAAAATAGTCAGTGAAGCATTTGGAAAGTATTCAATTCCTTTAATGGTTAAAACATCATTAAAACCATCATTGTTCGGGGTGAAAAATTTAGGAATATTGATTACTACAAATTGATCAGTGTCTTCACCACAATCATATTTTTCTCTGACATAAACGGTATATAATCCTCCTTCTTCTACGGCAAATACGTTTGAATCTTGATAGCTGTAGCCATCAATTGAATATTCAAATTCCCCTATGCCGGAAATAAGTATAGTAGCCGTTTGGTTTGTTACTAAAATTTCTTCAATAATTGGGGCAGTATGTGTTGTGATAAAAAAATGTTTTGTGTTCGGACAATTCTCCGGAGGCAGGGAAGTGACAATGACGGAATAATCAGACTCATCTGTAATTTGAATAGTTTGTGTGGTTTCTCCAGTTGACCAGAGATAGGAAACATTTAAAATTCCGGCATCTAACGTTAACGGAATGCCTTCACAAAGAATTTTATTTTCGTCTGAAACCTCAGGAATGTCAAAAATAGTTACTACAACCGGGAGTCTGTTTCCGGATGAGCAGCCATTATTTGTTGCCTCTACATAGTAAGTAGTATTCTGAGTAAGATTTGGTGTAGTGAAATTAGTTCCGGTTACAAGTGATGTCCCTCCAAAAGCGCTATCATACCAACTTATTGCACCAGCTGAGGTTGATGCAACAAGCACGGTTGAATTATTTCCACAAACTGTTGCGGGTGGAGTGACTGTTATAATTGGAATTGGAATAATTGTGGCGTTAACTACTGCTCTCGTTGCTGTAGTGCAGTTCGATTCAAAAGCGTCAACATAATAGGATGTGGTTGATAAAACTACCGGCGTTGTAAAATTGTTTCCGGTTGCAATGGGTGTTCCTCCTGTTGGATTTGTATACCATTTTACAGTGCCGTTTGATGCAGTTGCACTTAAGTTAACTGTTCCATTTCCACATCTGCTTTGTGCTACTGTTGAAGTAATCGATGGAATCACAATGGTCGAGCTAGTGGAAATTTGTAAAACAGGATCTCCGGGCATTCCGCCATATTCTACGATATAGCCTTTGGGTTGGTAATTGCCACTAGTACCTCCTGAGTTTGATAAATCGTTCCAAGAACCATTAATGCCAACTCCCGGAGCAGTGACATGGGCATAATTTTCATCACCTAGATTATTAGGTTCTCCGCTATTCCAAAAAGCAAAATTTGGAGAGGAACCATTGACACCACCGTTCCAAAAAACTGAACCAATTTCAGGACCGGTCATCCAACGCCATACGCCTTCTGTTTGTTCATCACTACCGCCAATCCATCCTGCACCGGCTGCTTGCTCTCCCGAAAGTTGAGCTTCGTCAGCCGCAGTAATGGTCGCTAAATAACCTTGTAACCCATAATATGTACTTGCTTGTGCGGCTGATTTTGCACTTGACCAAGTAATTCCAATATTTGGGACATATTGATAATAGTGACCATTTGAGGGTAAATAATTGGCTTGACCTACAGTGATTGAAAAAGTTCTTATTCCGGGAGGATTAGCTGAAGAATTTGAAAAGACAACATCTTTTATAGCTGCAATTAAGTTATTGTAAGTAGGTTGCGTAGAAGCACTGGCTAAAGTTAATTTCCCTGTGAGGGTATTCCAACTGCTGGTAAGTGTTGGGTGATTTCCGGTAAGACTCAATAAATCCTGACCACTCACATATCCGGAAGAAATTTGAATATAGATAGCATCAATTCCGTTATCATCAGGGTCAACAATGGTCATGTCTGTTACAATTTTCATTTGTGTTCCAGGACAATAAACCTGATTTCCTGTTGCGGTTAAAATTGGAGCACTATTTAAAAGGGAACTTCGAGGTAATGCTTTTTTGGAATAAGCAAACTCAAAACCAGTAAAAGAAGGAAAAACTTTTAAAAAAATAAAAAAGAGTGGAATTAATATTAAAAGTTTTGTCGACAGACTATTCATACTGTAAAAGTAAGAAATTATTACAAGATTTTAGTTTATAAAATCGAATTTAATTAGGTATTAGATAATTTTTGAAACAAATCCCAAACCACAATCCCAGCACTTACGGAGATGTTTAAGGAGTGTTTGGTTCCAAGTTGCGGAATTTCTATTACTCCTTTACAAAGTTGAATAGCTTCTTGTGAAACACCTTTTACTTCATTGCCAAAAACCAAAGCATATTTTTTGTTCAAATCCACCTTAAAATCTTGCAGTAGTGTAGAATTTTCTACTTGTTCTATGGCGTAAATAGCAACTTTAAGTGCTTTTAATTTTGTAATAACATCTAAAATATTTTTCTGATATTCCCATTCCACAGTTTCTGTTGCCCCTAAAGCAGTCTTGTGAATTTCTTTATTAGGAGGAGTTGCAGTAATTCCACACAAGTAAATTTTTTCAATCAAAAAAGCATCTGACGTTCTAAAAACGGAACCAATGTTATGCAGACTTCTTATGTCGTCTAAAATTATAATAATGGGCGTTTTTTTTGCGTCTTTAAACTCATTTATGTTTTTTCGCTCTAGTTCGGAATTAGCTAATTTTCTCATTGGACAAAATTAAGAAATGAATTTGAAATTCAATATTTGATATTGATATTGATTTTTGCCATTGAAACTTTATTTCCGTATTTTTGAATCCAAACCTAAAACCAATCAACTTGTCAGCCAAAGTCACTATCGTCAAAGAGCCTAAGGAAACTCCTTTAATGAAACAATACAACGAAATAAAACGAAAGTATCCGGATGCTTGTTTGTTGTTTCGAGTAGGGGATTTCTATGAAACTTTTGGAGAAGATGCGGTTAGAGCCTCGCAAATATTAGGCATCGTCTTAACGAAACGTGGAGCAGGTTCCGAAACTGAAACAGCTTTGGCTGGTTTTCCTCATCATTCTCTAAATACCTATTTGCCTAAATTAGTTAAAGCAGGTCTTCGAGTGGCCATTTGTGATCAATTAGAGGATCCAAAAATGACTAAAACAATTGTGAAACGAGGCGTAACTGAATTGGTTACACCCGGAGTTTCAATGAACGATGAAGTTTTACAGTCTAAATCAAATAATTTTTTGGCCTCGGTTTATTTTGGAAAAAAGCAAATTGGAATTTCTTTTTTAGATGTTTCTACAGGAGAATTTTTAACGGCACAAGGAAATGAGGAATACATCGATAAATTATTGCAAAATTTTATACCCAGCGAAATTTTAGTCACCAAAAATCATAAACAACATTTCAGAGAGGTTTTCGGGGAAGATTACCATACTTTTTTTCTTGAAGATTGGGTTTATAATGAAGATTATGGCAAGGAAGTATTGGCAAAACATTTTCAAACAAATTCTTTAAAAGGATTTGGTATCGAAGATTTACAAGAAGGTATTGTGGCATCAGGAGCTGTTTTGTATTACTTGTCAGAAACACAACATAATAAAATTCAACACATTACGTCAATTCAGCGTATTGCAGAAGATGCTTATGTTTGGATGGATCGTTTTACAATAAGAAATTTAGAATTATACCATAGTACAAATCCCAATGCGGTAACATTGTTGGATGTCATTGACAAAACGCTTTCGCCAATGGGGTCCCGACTTTTAAAGCGATGGCTTGCTTTGCCATTAAAAGATATAATCAAAATACAATCCCGACATGAAGTAGTCTCTTTTTTAAAAGAAAATTCAGAAGTCCTACAGCAAATTCAAAGTCAAATTAAGCAAATTTCTGATTTAGAACGATTGATATCAAAAGTTGCAACTGGAAAAGTATCTCCTCGGGAAGTGATGAATTTGTGTTATTCGTTGGACGCAATTATTCCAATTAAAACTTTGGCCCTAGCTAGTTCAAATGAATCCTTGAGAGCTATAGGCGATAGCTTGCACAGCTGTGATTTATTGCGGGAAAAAATTAAAACCACCTTAAACTCCGAAGCACCGGTTTCCATCAACAAAGGGAATGCTATTGCAAAAGGGATTAACACTGAATTAGATGAGTTAAGAACTATTTCTACCTCCGGGAAAGTGTATTTAGAAGGAATAGAGACTAGAGAATCACAAAGAACCGGAATTTCTTCCTTAAAAATATCGTTTAATAATGTTTTTGGATACTATATTGAAGTTCGAAACACACACAAAGATAAAGTCCCACCCGAATGGATCAGAAAACAAACTTTGGTTAATGCAGAACGATATATCACCGAAGAATTAAAGGAATACGAAACAAAAATTCTTGGGGCTGAAGATAAAATTCATCTCATAGAAACACAATTATTTGAAGAATTGGTCATTTGGATTGGGACATACATAAAACCTGTTCAGTTAAATGCCGGTTTGATAGCTCAATTGGATTGTTTGAATTCTTTCACGCAACTGGCCATAGAGAATAAGTATGTTCGACCTATTTTGGATGATTCATATGAGTTAGTGATTACCAATGGTAGACATCCAGTGATTGAAAAACAATTGCCAGTTGGTATTCCTTACATTGCCAATGATGTTTTTTTAGACAGAGATTCTCAACAAATTATTATGATTACCGGGCCTAATATGTCCGGTAAGTCGGCTATTTTACGCCAAACGGCTTTAATTGTGTTATTAGCCCAAATGGGAAGTTTTGTTCCTGCAGAAGCTGTATGCATGGGGATTGTTGATAAGATTTTTACCCGAGTAGGAGCAAGCGATAATATTTCGATGGGCGAATCAACTTTTATGGTGGAGATGAATGAAACCGCTTCGATTTTGAACAATATTTCTGAACGAAGTTTGGTTTTATTGGATGAAATCGGGCGAGGAACCAGTACATATGACGGTATTTCAATTGCGTGGGCTATTGCTGAATATTTGCATGAGCATCCTAATCGACCAAAAACGTTATTTGCAACTCATTATCACGAATTAAATGAAATGGAAGTGACATTTGAACGGGTGCATAATTTCAATGTTTCTGTAAAGGAATTAAAAGATACGGTGCTTTTTATTAGAAAATTAGTAAAAGGAGGTACCGCTCACAGTTTTGGAATTCATGTAGCAAAGATGGCCGGAATGCCCCAAACGGTTATCCAAAAGGCTCAGAAAATATTAAAGAAATTAGAAAAAAATCATTCTAGTGAGGAATTATCCGGTATAAAATCTAGTAAAGATGAATTACAACTCAGCTTTTTTAATTTAGACGATCCTTTATTAGAGGAAATCAAAGAGGAAATTTTAAACATTGACATCAATACCTTAACTCCGGTAGAGGCCTTGATGAAATTGAACGAAATTAAACGAATGTTGATTAAAAAGCAATAGCTATTGAATTAGCATTCAAAAAGTTACTTTTACAGTTTGATTTTTTTCAAAAAAACACTTGTAAAAGTAAATAATTATAGTACATTTGCATCCGCATTACTGAATAAGTGGTGCTGTTCTTATAAAAATTTGAATGCGAAAATAGCTCAGTTGGTAGAGCGCCACCTTGCCAAGGTGGAGGTCGCGGGTTCGAATCCCGTTTTTCGCTCTTCTATCTAATAGTGCAAGTAGTTTACTTGTATCAAGCTCGAGTGGTGGAATTGGTAGACACGCTGGACTTAAAATCCAGTGAACAGTAATGTTCGTGCGGGTTCAAGTCCCGCCTTGAGTACACAGAAAAACCGTAAACCTTTATAAAATAAGTGTTTGCGGTTTTTTTATTTCCCTTTTGCCAAACATTTGCCAAACAATTTCAAAACCGCCCTATTTTTTACTTACTTTCAAGTTAAAAGGATTCCTTTTTTAGGGGTGTTCGATTCGTTGTATTTTAAATAATTATACACGCGAACAGATAGTGAGATATTATTTAAAAAAAGTTGATTAATAAAATCAATAAAAATCAAAAAAAATCAATAATGATTTTATATACGCGATGAGATAGGGAAATATTAATTTTTGAAAATATCTTTTGTATTAAAATTCAAATTAGTTTTAACAAAAAAAGGCGTTCCGTTATGGTTCGCCTTTTGTTATTTAAAAATACATAATTAGTTATTATCCTTTGCCAAAATCAATTGTTTCAAGCCATACAATGTATTCTGAAACTTGATTTTTTGTTAGAAGTGTATATCCTTTTCCTTTTTTAGGAGCTTCTTGAAGATATAATTCATTGCTAAAGTCATACAAATCCAATTTATAATATTCTCTTTTCCAACTTATACTAACTTTTGATTCCATTTCAATTAACACATTTTTTAAATCTTTGATAAATTCTTGTAAATTTTCATTATTTGAAAACGCTATGTATTTAATATCAGTTATTGTTTTATACTCTTCGTTTTGAAAACCACTAAATACTGAATAAATTGTATCTTTTGTTTCCAAATTAATGGATTTAGTATAACTATTTGATAGTCCTCCAATTTTAGATTCTGAAATAGTAACTCGTTTCTTTTGAGCATAGAAAAAATTTGTAAAGAGTAACGCAATTAAAATAAAACTAATTTTTTTCATTTTGTTGATTTTTGAAGTTACTCAAAGGTAATTAATTCAATTCATATCCTTTTACGGATTTCTGTAACACATTAAATTTTAATACTTTTGATAAATGCGAAAAAAGAAACTACCATACATTATTCGTTATATTAGATATTCCTTGGAAATTAAAATTGAAATTTGAGTGTGAGAATAGTAAAAAAGCTTACGTATTAGAACGCTTTATCAAGCGAATGAAATCTCGAAAATTTCTTGAAAAAGTTATTGTTTATCCTTCAATTTTAGAAGATATATTATTGAAATTATAAATTAGTGAGGGTTCAATCCCGAAGCTTCGGGACCGCCTTGATTCCGAAACTTAGGAACAAAAGCTTCATTTGTTTTACAGATGGAGCTTTTTTATTTCTACACAAACAATTAAAAAAGTGATCCATTTTTTGATAGTGGAGATATTTTCATACATTTGAATATCAATTTAAATCTCAATCAAATGAAAAAAATTTCTACAGTTGCTTTGCTGCTTTTGTGTGCAATAGGATTTGCACAGGATGATGATAAAAAACCAAACATCACCGTATCTCCTTATTATTTATGGTCAGAACCTACGCAGTATGGTTTGAGTTTTGAATTGAACTATACCGGAATAGCCGGTTTAGAAGGTTCTTCCTCTATTTTAAATGTAGGTTATGGAACGATGACTTACGACGCTCCAGGAATAAATGAGGTTGACGGTGACGGTTATGTAATTGAATTAGGCAGTAGAGGTTATTTTAATAAAAAAGATTCAGGCGTTTATTCTCAAAATACGTTGGCTTACGGTAATATTAAGTTTGAAGAAAGTGGACAAAAGGGGACTTATTCTTATTTTAGCTTTTTTAGTCCAACGGTAGGTTACAAATTTAAATTTGGGGAAAATTTATCAATCGACCCTAGTGTTGGAGTTCAATGGGTCATTCAAATGAAAGGATCCGGATTTGTGGATAACAAAAATGTAGACGAGTGGGCCGGACGTTTTGGAATTAAAGTAGGTTATACTTTTTAATTAGAAGCAATTCAAGTAATATAAAAAGCTCCGGTAGATAATTTTCTATCGGAGCTTTTTTTAATTGGTAAATTTTTAAACAAAAAAATCCTGAACAACGTTCAGGATTGATTTTTTTGTCTTAGTTTACAACTAATTACTTAGTTACAGCTTCAGTAGCAGCGTCAACAGCAGTTGCAGCAGCAGCTTCAACAGCAGCAGCAGCAGAATCAACTACAGGAGCAACTTCTTCTACAACAGGAGCAACAACTTCTTCAGTTACAACTTCTTCAACTACTTCAGCTTCTTTTTCTTTACAAGATACTACAGTTAAAGCAGCAACAAATACTAAACTTAAAATTACTTTTTTCATCTTACTAAATTATAAAAGGTTAATTATTAATTCAGGGCAAAGATATAAATTTTTTGGTTCAACAAAATATTTTAGTAAAATATTTTAAAAAAAAATAAACTATTTGTTTTTCAAACGTTTGAGTAAGTCAATCTAAGATAATTCTGATTTAAAAATTGACGTTTTAGCGTTTGAAAAATCAATATTACTTTTTACTTTGATTTTTTCTTCTTTTTTGGCTGTACTACTTTCATTTCATCAACTAAATACTTGGCTCCTGCATATTTATCTATTACAAAAAGAATATAACGAACGTCTACCATAATGTTTCTGCAAATGGCAGGGTCATAATAAACATCGCTCATGGTTCCTTCCCAAACGCGGTCAAAATTTAATCCAATTAAATTTCCATATGCATCGATAGCCGGGCTACCTGAGTTTCCACCTGTAGTATGATTTGTTCCAATAAAATTTACCGGTAATTTTCCATTTTCGGCATATGGGCCATAGTCTTTTTTAGCGTATAGCTCGATTAACTTTGGAGAAACATCAAATTCATAATCGCCCGGAATATATTTTTCCATTACTCCTTCTAAATAAGTAACCGGACTATAATATACAGCATCACTCGGGGCATAACCCTTTACTTTTCCATAAGTTAATCGCAAAGTTGAATTGGCATCTGGAAATATTCTGGCTTCTTTTGGGCTTAATTCCAAAATTCCTTTCATATACGTGCGTTGCAAAGCAGTATTTTTCAAATTTAATTCCTCATATTTTGGAACAACATTTTTAGTGTAAGCTTCAGCTAACATTTTCACAAAAACAAATCCACTGTCTTTATTCATAGACTCCAATACCGTTTTTGCATCACCACTTAATAATTCTTTCAGTCCATTGTAATTGGTCAATTTTGATGTTTTAAAAATTTCGTCAGTTTTAGCTTTTAAATCTTGGTTCACGAATTCCTGCGGTAAAAATTCTTTTGGTGATTTGGTGGCATAAATTTCAAGAAGTTGCTCCATTACTTTTTCATCTACATTGGCATTGAAATCTTTATATAATTCATCAAAACCTTCTATCAAATTTGCTTTTCGGTCATTAAATGCTTTTTCACCGCGAGTTGTATAAATGGTTTCTAATTGGTATAATCGATACCCAAAACTCAATAATTCAGTATTTCGCATTACTACCTCTATAAAATAATCACGACTTAAAGCATAAGGGGTAATCGCTTTATAGTTAGCCTCAAATTCTGAAAGTACATTTCCGTATTCCGCTTGTTTGCCGGCATTAGTTACTTTGGTCATGAAATCTTTTTCAAAATCTCTTTTAATTTGAACGGCATTTGATTTCTTTAAACCTCTCGTTTCCCCAATCCATTTTTTCCAATAATTGGCAACTGATGCATATTTTGCGGCATATTGAATTTTAATGGCTTTGTCTTTTCGCATAAAACCATCTTGTACTTTCAGGGCAGCATCGCGGACTTCAATTTTGGCAGGATTTAATTCGTTTACAAGTTGTTCCACGGCAACGGCAGGTAAATATTCCTGCGTTCTTCCCGGATAACCAAAAACCATGGTAAAATCATTTTCTTGAACACCACTTATGGAAACAGGAAAATAATGTTTAGGAGTGTAAGGAACATTGTCTTTTGAATACTCAGCCGGGCGGTTGTTTTTGTCTGCATAAATTCTAAATAAAGAAAAATCTCCTGTATGACGCGGCCAAACCCAATTGTCTGTATCTGATCCAAATTTTCCAATCGATGACGGCGGAGCACCCACTAAACGAACATCTTTAAAAGTCTCTACCACATACCAAATGTATTGATTGCCGTCAAAAAAAGCTCTGATTCTGTTTTCTTGCCAGCTTTCTTTGGGTAATGAATTGGTTAAAGAAGCGATATTTTCCTGGATTTTCTTTTGTTTGTTGGCTTCATTGGAAATAGTTTGCGTATTTTCTAAAACTTTAGAAGTGACATCCTCAATTTTTACAATAAAGGTGACCACTAAACCCGGATTAGGTAATTCTTCCTCCAAACTCATCGCCCAAAATCCTTTTTCCAAATAATCATTTTCTACGGTTGAATGGGATTGAATTTGACCATATCCACAATGATGATTCGTTAATATGAGTCCTTTGGATGAAATTACTTCTGATGTACAACCTCCATTAAATTGAGGTACAGCATCTTTCATACTAGATTTGTTAACATCATAAATGTCTTTGGCCGACATTTTCATGCCAAGTGATTTCATTTCTTTTTCGTTCATTCCTTCTAATAAAGAGGGAATCCACATGCCTCCCTGTTGGGCAAATGCAGAAACAGAAAGGAATAATAAGAGTATGCGAAAAAATTTCATAATGCTTAAATTTTAGATAATCTGTTAATTGACTGTGTATTTGAGTAATTTTCGCTTGTGAATGGCGAAATCGTTTGCAATATACAATTTTTGAGCCGCATCATTATGTGATTCAACTTCCAAATAGATGATTTTTAACGATAATTTAGGAGCTTCTTGTTGAATAAACGCAATTGTTTCTTTTCCAATTCCTTTGCCACGAGCGTTTTCTCTGATGTATATTTCATCTAAAAAGGCAATTTTACCCTGGTATTCAAAACTGAAAACATAGGTTAGAATTACATAACCAACAATTTCATTTTGATATAAAATCAGCCAAGCTTTTCCCAGATTTTCGTCTGTAAGGAATTGATTAAAGAGTTCTCTGGAAATTTTCATGTCAAATGGGTAATTGTCAATTCGATAGAATTCGCCCATCAATTGGATGATGTTTTCAATATCGGAAATAGAGATTGGATTATAAGTGGTCATTTTCAATAAGCTTCAAAATAACGGCAGTTGCTCCTTTATTCATTTGTACAAAAGTGCTACAAATATGTCCTTTTTCATTACGAATGTCACGATTCAAAATTAAATTTGAGAAGGCATCATTTAACTCATTTTGACTTGAAATAGAAACACAGCCTTCTAAATCCACTAAAGCTGTTGCTTCAGCAAAGTGAGCATAATTTGGCCCGATTACAATTGGAATGCCAAAAGTGGCCGGTTCCAAAATATTGTGAACACCAGGGTTTCCAAATCCTCCGCCAACATATGCAATATCAGCGTAACTATAGATTTTGGTTAAGATGCCAATGATGTCGATGATGAATACATCGTATTCTTGTAGAGACGTTGCATGCAACGTCTCTGCGGAATGCGTTACATGCAACGTCTGTGCGGGAAATAAATCGGTATATAAAATTGATTTTTTCGTAATCGATTTTTGCAATTCCACAATTTGTTCTGGTTTGATAGTATGTGGTGCAATAATAAATTTTATCTTTTCAGTTGAATTATTAATGAAATTCACCAATAATTCTTCGTCTTTTGGCCAAGAACTTCCAATGACAATAGTGGTTGTGTTGTCTTTGAATTCTTTGATAAAATCTAGTGTATTGTCTCTTTTCAAAATCGAAACCACGCGATCAAAACGTGTGTCTCCTGAAATTTTTACATTTTGAAAACCCAATTGCTGTACTAATTTTTTTGATTTTTCATTCTGAACAAAAAAATGATCAAACGATTTTAATGCATTTAGATAAAAACCCCCGTACCATTTGAAAAAAGCTTGATCTTCTCTAAAAATGCCTGAAATTAAATACGTTTTGATGTTTCGGGATTTTAATTCGTTTAAGTAATTCGGCCAAAATTCATATTTAATAAAGAATACTAATTCCGGATGGACTAAATCGATAAATAATTTAGCATTTTTCCTTGTGTCAAGGGGTAGGTAAACGGTAACGTCGGCAATGGTATTATTTTTTCGAATTTCATATCCTGAAGGAGAAAAAAAGGTCACAATAATTTTATGCTTCGGATATAAAACTTTAATTTTTTCCATCACAGGCAATCCTTGCTCAAATTCTCCCAAAGAAGCCGCATGAAACCAAATGCTAGCCTCTTGTTTTGAAATGCTTTGTGAAAGTGTTTCAAAAACAGTTTTTCTTCCATCAACAAACAGTTTTATTTTTGGGCTGAAAAGAGCTACGATTTTTAGAAAAAATCCGGCTACTGAAACCAAGAAAGAATAAATATCAAACATGTGTAAAAAATTGTGAGGCTAAAATACATTACTTTCTAGAATTTCCATTGTTATCCACCCGCAAATAATTACTTTTGTTAGTTGAAATGAGTCAGGTAGGTTTACTCCTGATTAGATAAAACATTAATTGATACTGATATGAGAAAACTTCAAATGGTTGACTTAAAAAGTCAATACGATAAAATTAAAACCACCGTTGATGCTTCAATTCAAGAAGTTTTGGATACAACAACCTATATTAACGGTCCTAAGGTTCACGAATTTCAAAAAAATTTAGAAGAATATTTAGACGTAAAGCACGTAATTCCTTGTGCAAACGGAACCGATGCACTTCAAATTGCTATGATGGGATTGGGTTTGCAACCCGATGATGAAGTAATTACGGCTGATTTTACTTTTGCAGCAACCGCGGAAGTGATTGCGTTATTACAATTAACACCTGTTTTGGTAGATGTTGACTTAGTGAATATGAATATATCGCTTGAGGGAATTAGAAAAGCAATTACTCCAAAAACAAAAGCAATTGTTCCTGTTCATTTATTTGGAAGAGCCGCCAACATGGAAGCCATTATGCAAATTGCAAATGAACATAATTTATATGTTATTGAAGATAATGCTCAAGCGATTGGAGCTAATTGCCGTTTTTCTGATGGAACTAAAAAGAAAGCAGGAACGATTGGTCATGTTGGAGCTACTTCTTTTTTTCCATCAAAAAATTTAGGTTGTTATGGTGATGGAGGAGCAATTTTTACAAACGATGATGCGTTAGCTCATACCATACGCGGAATTGTTAATCATGGCATGTATGTTCGATATCATCATGATGTAGTAGGTGTAAATTCAAGATTAGATAGTATTCAAGCGGCAGTATTGAACACAAAATTATTTTTATTAGACGGGTATAATGCAGCCCGTCAAAATGCAGCCCGAAAATATTCAAAAGCATTTGAAGGGCATAAAAATATTATTGCTCCAACTATTTGTGATGTTTGTGATTGTCATGTTTTTCATCAATATACGTTGAGAATTATTGACGGCGACCGTAATGGTTTAATGGATTATTTACTTAGCAAAGGAATACCGTGTGCTATTTATTATCCAATTCCCTTGCATTTGCAAAAAGCTTATATCGATTCGCGATATAAAGAAGAAGATTTTCCGATCACCAATCAATTAGTGAAAGAAGTAATTTCACTACCAATGCATACAGAATTGGACGACCAACAAATTAAATTTATAACCGATTCTGTTTTAGAATTTTTCAACTAATCATTTAAAAAATGAAAGTATTAGTAACCGGAGGCCTAGGATTTATAGGTTCTCACACTGTTGTAGAATTGCAAAATGTAGGTTTTGAACCTATTATTATCGATAATTTATCTAATTCTTCGATTGAAGTTTTAGATCGAATTACCAACATTACCGGAAAGAAACCACTTTTTGAACAAATGGATTTACGCGATAAAACTTCGGTCCAAAATTTTTTCAAAAAACATAACGATGTATCGGGTGTAATTCATTTTGCTGCTTCCAAAGCAGTTGGTGAAAGTGTTGAAAATCCGTTGTTGTATTATGAAAATAACATCAATGCACTGGTTTATATTTTACAAGAATTACAACAAAAAACAGAAGCTCATTTTATTTTCAGTTCTTCGTGTACGGTTTATGGTCAAGCCGAAAAGATGCCAATTACAGAATACGCATCGGTTCAACCTGCCAGGTCGCCTTATGGAAATACAAAGCAAATTGGTGAGGAAATTATTACAGATGTGGTAAAAGTTTCTAATATCAATTCAATTCTTCTGCGTTATTTTAATCCAATTGGTGCTCATCCAACGGCAGAAATTGGCGAATTGCCAATAGGTGTTCCTCAAAATTTAGTGCCATTCATCACACAAACTGGAATTGGACTACGTCAAGAATTATCCGTTTACGGCGATGATTATCCAACACCTGACGGAACAGCGATTCGCGATTATATTCACGTAGTCGATTTGGCAAAAGCTCACGTAGTTGCGTTACAACGATTAATCGAAAAGAAAAATGTATCAAAAATAGAAACGTTCAATCTTGGAACAGGAACAGGAAGTTCTGTTTTGGAAGTTATTACTACTTTTGAAAAAGTTTCCAGTAAAAAATTACCTTATAAAATTGTGGGTAGGAGAGAAGGTGATATTACATCGGCTTATGCTAACACCGACAAAGCAAATAATGTTTTAGGCTGGAAAGCGCAATCCACGTTAGAAGAAAGTTTGGCGAGTGCTTGGAAATGGGAACAAAAAATTAGAAGTTAAGTTTTTTAAATAAAAGCATTAAAAGTCTAAAGTGGAATTTAGACTTTTTTTATTAAATATGTTCAAAATCAAAGCAGTATGAAAAATAAAAAGTCAAAAAAAGACAAAGTTGAAGCGCGAGCTTCTCTCTATGAAAAAACCAAATCACAAGGAATTGGAAATGATTTTGACTTTGAAAAAGAGTTTGAAAGAGGATATACCGTAGAAGAAGCTAAAGCAATTTCAATAAAAAAAATACGAGAATGGTGGGGAAAATAGAGATTATTATTTCTCCTCCTGTAATTGCTTATCTTAATGATTTAGTTATAGTTTTATATAAAGAAGAATATTTTGGATTTATTGAATCAGCTGAGGATTACGTTTCAAAAATTTACAAAGCAATAGAATATAATTTAAAAGCTGGAGTCTACAAATCAACACCAACAACAATTCAATTCCTTGGGAAAAATTATATTTTCTACAAATCAAATACAAGAACAACATGGTACATTTTTTTTGAAAAACACAAGAACAAAATTCTCGTCACCGGAATTTTAACCAATCATTCGCCATTAGCCAATAATTTAAAATAAAATATCCTCACTTTTTACGGTGAGGATATTTTTTAAAAACTTATTCTGCTGCGTTTTTTAGTTTTTCTTTCCCTTTTTGTAAAGCTTCATCTGTTTCTTTCGTGGCGTTTTTTAGTTTTTCTTTCCCTTTTTGTAAAGCTTCTTCTGTTTCTTTCGTGGCGTTTTTTAGTTTTTCTTTCCCTTTTTGTAAAGCTTCTTCTGTTTCTTTCGCAGCGTTTTCTAAGGCTTCTCCTGATTTATCCCCAGCATTTTCTAACGCTTCACCAGTTTCATTTGCTGCATTTTCAATTGCGTCTCTAGCTTTTTCAGCTTTGTTTTCAATGTCGTTTCCAACAGATTCAACTGCGTCTTGTACTTTTTCTTCTGTTGTTTTTTCTTTACAAGAAATAACGAATAATGATCCCATCAATACTAATCCTAAAAGTGCTTTTTTCATTTTTGTTTATATTTAAAAGTTAATAAATCCTTATTTAGCAAATCAAGTGCCAAACTTTCATTAAGCTGAAATAGTTTCTACTTCTTTGTTAATTTTATTTACAAGACCAACCAATACTTTTCCAGGTCCAACTTCAGTAAAACTCGTTGCACCATCGGCAATCATTTGGTTTACAGATTGTGTCCAACGTACCGGAGCCGTTAATTGAATAATTAAATTCTTTTTAATTTCCTCAGCATCTGAAACTGCATTCGCTGTCACATTTTGATAGACCGGACAAATAGGATTTGAAAAAATCGTCGCTTCAATAGCTGCTGCTAATTCTTCTCTGGCAGGTTCCATCATGGGTGAATGGAAAGCTCCACCAACCGGTAAAATCAAAGCACGTTTAGCACCTGCTTCTTTCATTTTTTCACAAGCCAATTCAACTGCTTTGTATTCTCCGGAAATAACTAATTGACCGGGACAGTTATAATTTGCCGCCACCACAACACCAGCAACCGAAGCACAAATATCTTCTACAATTGCATCGTCTAAATTTAATACGGCTGCCATTGTGGAAGGAGTAATTTCGCATGCTTTTTGCATGGCTAATGCTCTTTTTGAAACCAATTTCAAGCCATCTTCAAAAGATAAAGCACCATTTGCCACTAAAGCTGAAAATTCACCTAACGAATGTCCGGCAACCATATCCGGTTTAAAATCAGTTAACGTTTTAGCTAAAATTACGGAGTGTAAAAAAACGGCCGGTTGCGTCACTTTGGTTTCTTTTAATTCTTCCGCTGTACCCTCAAACATAATGTCTGTAATTCTAAAACCTAAAATTTCATTGGCTTTTTCAAACAATTCTTTGGCCAAAGACGAGTTTTCATATAAATCTTTACCCATACCGGTAAACTGAGCTCCTTGCCCCGGAAATAAGTATGCTTTCATATTTATTTTATAATTTAGTTCATCAAAGTTATAACAAAAGTAGTATTTATTTTTTTTGGAGCCGCGGAGTTCGGGCTTTTTTGGAATCGCAGTTCCCTTTGTCCGTTTCAATCTTTTGTTTTTCAAAAAAAAAACAAAAGAATTTTCACTAACACCGGGAGCAGAAAGAAGACCATTTGCCTTTTTGGAAACAAAAAACCCGACAAATTTGCCGGGTTCAAAATCAATCAATCAAAACAATTATTCCATCGGAATATCCATCAGCAAAATTTCTGCATCAGAAGTTGCTGTAATTTCCATTTTCTCTGTATTTGTAATTCCCAATGCATCTCTGGTTTCCAAAGTTTGTCCGTTGATAGTAACTGCACCTGAAATCACAAAAGCATAAACACCGTTTCCATTTCTTTTAACAGCATACGTTTCGGTCATTCCTTTTTCAAATTTTCCCATGTGAAACCAAGCATCTTGGTGTATCCAAACACCTGCATCTTCCGGATTTGGCGATAAAATTTGTTGCAGCCTGTTTTCTCTATCTTTCACATCCAAAGTGATTTGTTGGTAACGGGGTTCCACATTTCGTTTGTTTGGAAACAACCAAATTTGTAACAATTTTGTTCGTTTATCTGCATTCGGATTAAATTCACTGTGACGTATGCCGGTTCCTGCACTCATTACTTGAACGTCGCCAAATTTGATAATTTCTTCATTTCCCATACTGTCCTTATGAGCCAAATCTCCTTCCAATGGAATGGTGATGATTTCCATATTATCGTGCGGATGTGTTCCAAAACCCATTCCGGCAGCAACGGTATCATCGTTTAAAACTCTTAAAACACCAAACTGTACTTTATCTGGATTGTACCAATTGGCAAAACTAAAACTATGATAGGCATTCAACCATCCATGATCAGCATGTCCACGTTCATTAGCTTTGTGTAAAACTGTATTTTTCATGACTATTAGATTTTTTGTTATTTATAGTACAAATTTACAACCCTAAGAAAGGTTTAGCACTTAATATAGGTTAAGAAAGTTGCAGGCTATCCGTCTTGCGTTGTTTGGGTTGAATATTTTATGAGTCAGAGCACTGCCACTGAAAACTGCGACTACCTATTTCCGCAACATGCGACTTTTCATTTTGCTAAAAAATTCTGGCGTTACACCGATATACGAGGCAATTTGTTTTTGAGGAACCCTTTGAATTAGCGATGGGTATCTGTTACAAAATTTTTCAAAACGTTCTTCTGCTGATAAACTTAAATTATCCATCAACCGTTCTTGATGAGCAACCAATGAGTTTTCGGTTAAAATTCTAAAAAAGCGTTCTAGTTTCGGAATATCAAAATACAATTGTCCTTGATTTTCTTTAGATAATAAAACCACTTCCGAATCTTCTAAAACTTCGATAAATAAATTGCCGGGTTTTTGAGAAAGTAGGCTGTACATGTCACCAATCCACCAGCCTTCGCAGGCAAAATGCATTACATGTTCTACGATGTTGTCATTAATGTTGAAACTTCTCACTAATCCCGAATTGACAAAGTAAGAATGCTTACAGATTTCTCCAGCATTGTGCAATACGGCTTTGGCTTTATAATGTTGTATTTCAATCTTAGATAAGAACAATTCTTTTTCCGCTTCAGTAAGGGAAATAATTTTTGCTATGTTTTCTAAAATTAAAGCCATTATGCAATTACTTCTACTAATTTTGCAGCCGCTTTTGCTCTTTCAATAATTTCTTCCATCGGAGTTTCCAGTTTATCACTCACCAATGCAACACCCATTCTTCTATAAGGTCTTGACGAAGGTTTTCCAAATATTCTAAAATCTGTTTTGGGTAATGCGGCAATTTGTTCAATACCCGAATAAGTGGGGTTGGTTGAATTTTCAGAAGCTAAAATAACCGCACTCGCACCGGCTTTTTCTGCTGTGATTTCGGCAATTGGTAAACTTAAAATGGCTCGTAAATGCAATTCAAATTCGTTAAAATTTTGTGTTCCTGCTAAGGTAACCATTCCCGTGTCGTGCGGTCTGGGGGATAATTCGGAGAAATAAACACCTTCGTTGGTTAAGAAAAATTCTACGCCAAATAATCCGGCTCCGCCCAATGCTTTAGTCACTTTTCGGGCCATTTCTTCAGCTTCCAAAATGTCTTTTTCCGAAACGAATGCGGGTTGCCAACTTTCTTGATAATCGCCACGTTCTTGTCGGTGACCAATGGGAGCACAAAATAAAGTGGGTAAATTATTGTTTTGGGTCACGGTTAATAACGTGATTTCAGAATTAAAATTAACAAATGCTTCCACAATTACTTCTACCACATCACCACGAGAGCCTTCCACAGCATAGTTCCAAGCTTTCGCAATATCTTCATTTGATTTTATGGTTGATTGTCCTTTTCCTGATGAGCTCATTAAAGGTTTTACCACACATGGAATTCCAACTTCTGCAACTGCATTTTGTAATTCTTCTGTCGAAGTTGCGTAGCGATAATTTGCTGTTCGTAAGCCTAACTTTTTCGCAGCTAAATCGCGAATAGCTTTTCGATTCATAGTAAAATTAGCTGCTTTCGCAGAGGGTACAACGTTTATACCTTGTTTCTCATAATCATAAAAGCGTTCTGTTCGAATGGCTTCAATTTCAGGAACGATAAAATCGGGTTGGTGCTTGGCTACAATCCGATCGAGTTCGGCACCATTTAACATATTGATCACTTCATACGCATGAGCCACTTGCATCGCAGGAGCATTTTCGTAGCTATCAACAGCAATAATGGTTTGGCCGATGCGTTGTGCCGCGATGACAAATTCTTTTCCGAGTTCTCCGGAACCGAGTAGGAGTATTTTAGACATTTCTTTTGTAAATTATGAATAAAAAAAGCCCCAAGTCTCCTTGAGGCATTATATGTTTAAGCTAAAACTTCTTTGATTCTTCGCAAAGCTTCTGTGAGTTGCTCTTCGCTGGTTGCATAGGAAAATCGAATGCAGTTGGGGTTTCCAAATGCATCTCCGGTTACGGTTGCAACGTTGGCTTCTGCTAATAAATACATAGAAAAATCGGTAGCGTCTTTGATTAAGGTTCCGCGTAAAGTTTTTCCAAAGAATGACGATACATCGGGAAATACATAAAATGCACCTTCGGGAACGTTGATTTTCAGTCCCGGAATAGCTTTGATTAAACCTACGACTAAATCTCTTCTTTTGTGAAAGGCTTCCACCATATAGTTTAACACTTTTGGGTCGGCATCCACAGCAGCAATAGTTGCTTGTTGAGCAATAGAATTCGCCCCAGATGTAACTTGTCCTTGCATTTTTGTACATGCTTTGGCTATAAATTCAGGTGCTCCGATATAACCAATTCTCCATCCGGTCATCGCAAATGCTTTGGCTACACCGTTCACAGTGATGGTTCTTTCAAACATACCCGGGATGGATGCAATGCTGCAAAAAGTTCCGGAGAAATTGATATGTTCGTAGATTTCATCGGCTACTACATAAATATTGGGATATTTTTCTAATACTTTAGCAATGGCTGTAAATTCTTCACGGCTGTAAACAGATCCGCTTGGGTTACAAGGAGAACTGTACCAAATCATTTTGGTTTTTGGAGTAATGGCTTTTTCTAATTGTTCGGCTGTGATTTTAAAATCACTTTCTACAGAAGTGGGAACTTCTACCGGAATTCCACCCGACATTTTAATAATCTCGTAATAACTCACCCAATAAGGAGCGGGTAAAATTACTTCATCACCATCATTTAACATTACTTGAGCAATGTTGTACAACGACTGTTTGGCTCCGGTTGAAACCACAATGTTTGCCTGTTTATAATCTAAATTGTTATCTCTTTTGAATTTTCTGCAAATAGCTTCTTTTAGTTCGGCATAACCGTCAACGGGAGAATACGTACTGTAGTTCTCGTCGATTGCTTTTTTTGCAGCTTCTTTAATAAAGTCAGGTGTGTTAAAATCAGGTTCGCCTAAACTTAAACTGATAATGTCTTTTCCTTGTGCTTTTAATTCTCTTGCCAATGCTGCCATCGCTAAGGTTTGAGAAGTAGATAAATTATTAATTCTATCCGATAACGGGCTCATTGTAGTATGTTTTGTAGTTGTGTAAATTTTTATTATGCCATTTGTGGTTCTTGACCTAGCTCTTTCAAATGTTTGAAGTGAGCAATAACGGCACCTCTCATGGTTTTGAATTCATGATACGGAAGATTACATTCTTTGGCAGTTTCTCTCACAATATCAGCAATTTTACCATAGTGAATATGGCTGATATGAGGAAAAATGTGGTGTTCGATTTGGTGATTCAAACCGCCGGTGTACCAATTTACAATCCAGTTTTTAGGTGCAAAATTAGCTGTAGTAAACAATTGGTGAATGGCCCATGTGTTTTCAATTTCGCCATTTTCGTCCGGAACAGGGTTGGTTGTCTCTTCAACAACGTGTGCTAGTTGGAATACTATACTTAAAATTAAACCTGCAGTATAATGCATTACTGCGAATCCCAGAAGAACTTTCCACCAAGTTATACCCATTAACATGGGTAATACTAACCAAATAGAAAAATAAATAACTTTAGTGATAATTAAGGTGGTCCAAAGAAATTTAGGGCTTTTGGGTTCGCCATAAGATAATTTGCGTTTCAAATAAGCCCTCATCTGCTTGAAATCGGTTGTTATTGCCCAGTTGAATGTCAATAAACCATAAAGAAAAACAGAATAGTAATGTTGAAATTTATGAAAATATTTCCAGTCTGCTTGCTTTGAAAAGCGAATAATTCTGCCGGCATCTAAATCTTCGTCATGGCCCACAATATTGGTATAGGTATGGTGTAAAACATTGTGCTGCACTTGCCAGTTGAAAACATTTCCTGCTAAAATGTAGATACTTCCGCCCATAATTTTATTTAACCATGGTTTATTAGAATACGAACCATGATTTCCATCATGCATCACGTTCATTCCTACACCAGCCATTCCAATGCCAATAATGACATTAAGCAATAAATAAGTCCAAAAAGGCATATCCATTGCCAAAAGGAAAAAATAAGGCGTTAAAAAAATAGTAAACATCACGATTGTTTTCAAGTGAAGTTTCCAATTCCCGGTTTTTTGAATATTATTTTCTTTAAAATAATTGTTCACCCGAGTGTTAAGGGTTCTGAAAAACTTCAAATTATCTTGTTTTGAAAAAGTTGGAATTGTGGTATTCATGTATTTTATAAATTTTTTTCAAAGGTAAGTATTAATATAAATCTTAACGATGAACAAACACTAAAATTTCAGCACCAAATTGTTTACTTTTGTTAAAAATAGCATAATATGGAAGAAATTATAAAGTATTTTCCTAATCTATCTGAAAATCAGCTTCTTCAATTTAAAAAAATGGAAGAATTATACCACTATTGGAACTCAAAAATAAATGTTATCTCCCGAAAAGACATCGAAGAACTATACATTAAACATGTTTTACATTCTTTGGGAATTGCTAAAGTGATGGAATTTCAAACCAAAACAACAATTTTAGATGTTGGAACCGGTGGTGGTTTTCCAGGAATTCCTTTGGCAATTCTTTTTCCAGAAGCACGATTTTATTTAATAGACGTGATTGCTAAGAAAATAAAAGTTGTGAATGAAGTAGCGACTGCATTAGGATTAGAAAATGTCAAAGCGGAACAGATTCGTGCTGAAAATGTAAAAGGGGATTTTGATTTCATAGTGAGTAGAGCCGTCACGAATATGCCTGATTTTGTCTCTTGGATAAACGATAAAATCAAGAAGCAGCAAAAACACGAAGTAAAAAATGGTGTTTTATATCTTAAAGGAGGAGATTTGACGGAGGAATTAAAAGATTTTCCAAAAGCAACAGTATATAATTTATCGGATTACTTCTCTGAAGATTTTTTCGAGACCAAGAAAGTGGTTCATTTACCAATAAAATTCAGGGTATAAAAACTTCGAATTCACAATCTATTATTTGTGAATTCGAAGCTAAAAAATATTCATAAATTAATTTTTAATTAATTTATGAATTATACTTTTTTCTGTGGATTCAATTTTAATAAAATAGAAACCATTCATTAAATTAATAGGGATTTGAAAATTTCCCTCAAAAGTAACACTTTTCTGAACAAAAACTTTTTTTCCTGAAGCGTCAACAATGGATATCGAAGCATTTGAAATAGTAGACGGACTGAAAATTTCCACACTATTACGTACAGGGTTTTTGACAGTTATGTTTTTCAATAATTCAGGTTGTTCTAAAGTTAAAGGCGGATTTAGAATTTCATTTAAAGCGAATGTAACATTTCCCTCAGTTAAGGTTACGTGAGCTTCATTTTCAGTTGGAACATAAGTGGTTACAAATGGTGTTTCTGAACTTCCGGTGACATTCGTATACCAATTTGGATTAGTTATGGCTAATGAACTCAAAGTTGGGATAAAACAAAATTTGTCAATTAATAAATTCGCTAAAAAATCATCTAAAGTGGGATTTCCACTTCCGCCTGTGCCAAAATCAGCTACGTTAAACATTCCGCCGGGAGCAGAGTCTAAACCGGAAGAAGTTGAGGGCGAAGCGGCATTAGCGGTACTTGAAAAAACAGTTAACCAAAATAAAATATATTGCTGTGCTCTAAACCGACTTACCAGTTGATTTGAAATACCTGCAGGTGGAGTAAAACGAACATCAAATTTTGCTCGTTGTGTTGAACTGGCATCAACGGTATAATCATTTAAGACAAACATACCGGGAGTTCCGGTCATTGTCCCGTTTCCGCTACCATTCGAAATAGCAATATTTCTCGTTTCCGTAGGGAAGCCCATTGCAGTTAACTCATTTTGAAATGGAGTTCTGAAATTTGGAGCACCGGTGGGAAGTTGGTTTGAGTTATTAAATTCCGTTAAACTGCCACTTTGAAGATGTCCTTCAAAATGATCCAAAAGCATTTGTTTGGCAGCCGGACTTTTGAAAACTTCATTTACAACACCTTGCAATGTTACATCACCAAGCGGGCCAAAAGCCATATAATTAAATAAATGTTGAAAACCAATAGGAACATTTGCTCCTAAATGAGGGGAGTCAAAAGAAAGATATAAGCGCGTATCGTGTTCAATTTGATTTTGTTCCATATAACGCAAAGCATAACGGGAAATCAAGCCACCCATGCTTGGGCCAATCACTACATTTTGTTCATTACCTACTTTTTGAGCATTGATCTGATTGATGAGTTCCACTAAAATCATCGCATTTCGTTGGATAAAATCGGCACCACCATCTATAATTACTCCATCCTCAGGCGAATATTGAGGGAAATTCAAAACGACAACATCAAATCCTTCGTTTCGAACGATGTCGCCTAAATTTTCGCCAGAAGTTCCATAATTTAGCAAGGAATAGATGAGGTTTGTGTCTCTTGTGTCGCCTGGGTCAAATCCATCTACAAGAAAAATAGGTTTGTCTAAAACTTGGTCAACGTTGTCTAAATAAATTTCATATTCGCCTTGACCCAAATAAGCGGCACTTTCTCCATATCCTTGAAAAGGAATTGTTGCCGTAATTGTTTCAGCTAAAATTTCGTTTCCGTTTCGATTAGCCAAATTTGAACTTCCTTTTATTTCAAATGTTGATTTGATAACTTTACTTTCTCCGTTTGTAAATTCAATTTTAAATGAAATTGATTTTTTGCCGTAAGTGTTAAAATCGACTTTAATGGGTTGATTTACAGAAACAGTTAACCAAAGATCATTTTCGGTAAAGCTCATGTAAATTGCCTGAATAGTTTTGGAAGTTGTGTTGAAAATATTTTTGTCTTTCAGAATAAATTCAACTGTTTTGTTTTTTGATTTGGAAACTAACGGAGCCATCAATTCAATTTTATGTTTTTGAAAAGCATCTGAGACCAATGGGTCTAAAACAAGTTGTTCCCGATTATTTTTGGTGATTTGATGGTTCTCAAAAACTTCCGTTTTGATCGTTTCAACTTCTGAAATTAAAAGTGCTAAAGGAATTTGTTTTGAAAAAAAAGCATTCTCAGCCTCTTTTTTTAAAATGTCATATTTAGGTAAACGTTTTAAATAATCAGCTCTTTGAATTTCGTGATAAACCTGTTTGAAATATAGAGATGAAATAATTTCTTTTTTTTCAGTGGTGATTTTAGAAAGTTCAAAAACTTGATCAAATAAGATGTTTGTTTCTGTTTTGTCTTTTAATAGTTCGTATTTTCCATTTTGAGCAAATGAAAATAAAATAGTAAAAAGGGATATAAGAGTAATTTTTGTTTTCATTAGCCAATGGTTTGTTTTGATAGTGAATGGTTTACTTCTTTCAAATATAAAAAAAAGTCCGAACAAACAGCTCGGACTTCATAAAATATTATTTTTAAATCGATTAACCTAAAAACGGATAACGATAATTTTCAGGAGTTACGAAGGTTTCTTTGATTGTTCTTGGCGAAACCCAACGCAATAAATTTTGGGCAGAACCGGCTTTGTCATTGGTTCCGGAAGCACGAGCACCACCAAAAGGTTGCATTCCTACGACAGCTCCGGTAGGTTTATCATTCACATAAAAGTTTCCGGCACAGTTTTCTAAAGCCTGAGTTGCTTCAGTTATAGCATATCTATCTTGACTAAAAACAGCACCGGTTAAAGCGTATTCTGATGTTTGATCAACTAATTTTAAAGTTTCTTTCCAATTTGCATCGTCATAAACATAAACAGTTAAAACAGGACCAAATAATTCAGTTTCAATAGTTACATAATGAGGATTTTTAGTTAATATAACGGTAGGCTCAACAAAGTAACCCTTTGATTTATCATAATTACCACCAAATAAAATCTCTGCATCAGCATCGCTTTTTGCTTGTTCGATGTATTTTGCCAATTTGTCAAATGAACCTTCATGAATTACAGCGGTGAAGAAATTGGAAAAATCTTCAGGAGAACCCATTTTTATGGTTGCCATTTCTTTCGCCATTTCTTCCTTGATAGCCGGCCATAAACTTTTCGGATAGTAAGCTCTTGATGCCGCAGAACATTTTTGACCTTGGAATTCAAAAGCACCTCGAATAGAATTAGCTACAACTTGTTTCACATTTGCACTTGGATGAGCTATGATAAAATCTTTTCCGCCTGTTTCACCGACAATTCGTGGATAAGTTTTGTATTTATGAATGTTGGATCCAATTTTCTTCCAAATTTCCTTAAAAACAAAAGTAGAACCGGTATAATGAATTCCTGCAAAAGATGGGTGTTCAAAAATGGTATCTGAAATCATTACCGGGTCTCCAAAAACAACGTTAATAACGCCATCGGGAACACCGGCTTCTTTGAAAACATCAATTATAATCTTAGCAGAAAATACTTGGCTGTCACTTGGTTTCCAAACTACAACATTACCCATCATGGCTGCAGAAGCGGGAAGGTTAGCTGCAATTGCGGTAAAATTAAATGGTGTAATGGCATAGACAAAACCCTCTAACGGACGGTATTCCACTCGATTCCAAACAGAAGAATCAGAAGATGGTTGGTCGTTGTAAATTTGGGTCATGAATTGTACATTGAAACGCAAAAAATCAATTAATTCGCAAGAAGCATCAATTTCTGCCTGATGAATAGTTTTTGATTGAGCAATCATAGTTGCGGCATTTATTTTTGCACGATATGGACCGGCAATCAGTTCAGCCGCTTTTAAGAAAATGGCAGCACGTTGTTCCCAAGGCATCGCAGCCCATGCTGTTCTGGATTCCAATGCATTTGAAATAGCTTTTTCTACATGATTTTTTTCTGCTAAATGATAAGTCCCAACGATGTGTTTATGGTCGTGTGGAGCACTCATGTTCCTAGTGTTACCGGTACGAATTTCTTCACTACCTATGTATAATGGAACATCAATTTTAGTATTCCACATTTCTTTATAAGCTGCTAATACAGCTGCCTTTTCAGGGCTATTTGGAGCATATGATTTAACGGGTTCATTGACCGCTTTTGGAACATGAAAAAAACCTTTTAACATAATAAAGTGTGTTTAAAATTAAACAAATTGATAAAAAAAACCTGTAATTCTTAAGAATTATAAATTAGAACACAAAAGTACAAAGGTTTTTTTGAATTTTTGATAACAAAAGTTACAAAGCTAATATGGAAATAGTTGAATTAATTCAATGCAAAAGGAGCACTCAATTTAAACGTTGGTACAATTACCCTAAAATTTTTAGTGGTAGTAAAATTAATCATATTAAAATGTCCTTTCATCGCTCCGAAGGGTGAAGAGAGCAAGCAACCGGAACTATAGGTATGATTTTCACCGGGTTTCAACACTGGTTTTTTACCGATAACTCCTTCTCCATCAACAATCTCAACATTGTTTAAAGAATCGAAAATTTCCCAATGGCGAGACATGAGTTGTACAGAATCTTTACTATGATTTTCAATGGTAATGTGATAACTAAAAGCAAAATGAAGTTTATAGTTCTTGAAGTAGGTGCCTTCAAAACTAGTTGAAACTGAAATTTTTATGCCTCTTGTTATTTGTGAAACCATAAATTAATATAAAATAAAACCAATAAAAACCATAATTACTGCCACAAAAAGTGCAGTAGTTGGCAACATAAAGGTCAAAAGTACAAATTTTAAAATTGTTTTCAAACGGCTTTGTTGATAAAAATTTCTTAAAGCTTTATACAAATAAAATAATAATACAATAGGGATGAAGGATGATAAGTCGATATTAATCAGCAAATTAATCAATTCAGCAAGAAAAAATAATAAAAAAACAAAACTCATGACACTAAAAACAAAAACCATGTGTTCTGCATAATTCAGCTTACTTCTAAAGTAAATAATAGCAAAGACAATGGTTAGAAAAGGCAGCGAAATGAAAAGGATAAAAGGTAGTTTTTCATCTAAATAGTTTGCGAATTTTTCAACAGCTGAATCATCTTTGCTGTTAAATTCGTTGACTTGAAAACTTTTTTTTAATAAAAATTTATTCCAATTACTTTTTTCGTGTTTGAGCGAATCTAATATTTTGTCATAATCTTTTTCCTTTGATTTTTCTAAAAAAGTGGTATAAGTGTCTATCTTGAGAAAAGTTCTTTTAAAAATACTTTTACTTTTTATTTGTTTTTCGGTGTACAAAGTGTCATTCTTTTGCGATGAACTGTCAAAAAAAATATCATTTCTTTCTTTCTTTCTTTTAGCTGTTGCGGAGTCTATTTTTGCTTGTAAATAATCAACTTCTTGATGTTTTGAAATACTGTCTTTGCTATTCGATAGATTGTCTCCAATAGTAATTGAAGTATCAACTTCTCCGAATTTTTCAACTAAACCGCTAAAAATAAAATAGATTAATGATACACTTAAGTAAAATCGAAAAGGATTTGCATAATATAATCTTTTGCCAAAAATAAATTCTTTAGCCGCTTTTCCGGGTTTTGTGAACAAAGAAACTATGGTGTGTTTTACTTTAGAATCATAGGCATAAAAATTTGCCAAGAACTCATCAATAAAATCTCTTAATGCTAATCGTTTGGTTGTGTTTTTTTGTCCGCAATTTGGACAAAATTTATCTGAAATATCCAATGGATGATTGCAATTCAGGCAAGAAATACCACGGTAGTCTTTAAGTCTCTTTGTTGACACGTTTGATCTTTATTTATTATTTATTTTGTCATGTAAATTGAATTGGTCATTCCTCTGCCAATAATTCGATCATATCGATCATTATTACCTCTATAATAAACTAAGCAAGTGTAATTGTTTTCTGTTTGAATAAAATTACCATCAATTGCCTTTTCATAATCTACTTTCCCATTTGAATCGGCAACAGTGTATTCATAATTGGTAAATCCTTGTTTGATGATGATAGCTTTTTCGTAAACTCCTTTATCTTTATTATAATCCATCTTGTTCTCAGAAGTTAAGTCGTAGTTGTTGAACATTCCGGTTACATAAATGTCTTTATTCTCATAAAAAGTCGGAGCACTTAGTGAAAAAAACACCCAAGAATAATCAGATTCTACATTTACATCATCCCGAGCATCAATATTTTGAATAACAAAAACACCATTGGCATCGGGTGCATAGGTATATTTTAAAGTGGAACGGGGAAAATTGGTTTGTAAAAAAGTGTTATAAATTCCGGTAAGGGTTATACTTCTGACATTGTTGGCGGCATTTCGAATGTCTTTGTTTTCAAAATATAAAAATTCATTTCCGGCCCAAAACTGTGTTTCTTTATCGTATTTATAATATAAATCGGGGCCAAGGGTATACATTGGCTTTATATTTGTAATGGCCGTGTGCCAAATATTGTTTTTCAACAATACAATTTTTACATTTTGGATAGGGTTTTGCAAGGCAATATTAGCGGGTTTTACATAAAATTCTAGATTGTGTTTAGAATATAAATCCCTAACATCACGTGGATTTTTAACCAACATGGGTACGTTAACTAATTCTTCGTATAATATGAATTTTCTAGAGAAAACAATTTCTTGATTGTTGTTTAATATAGTAATGATGTAATTTCCACTAACCTTAAAACCTTTTGTAATACTATTTGGGAACATAATTCGGTACCTTGAATACATTTGTAAGGTGTTAAAAGAATTATCATATGTTATTATTCGTTGGTTATCTAACCCAACTAGGTATTCATTTAAATTTAAATCGGATTTAGTCCAATCATAATCGCAATGGGTTATGGTGTAATAATAATTGGCTTCATCTCCATATAAATCATCAAAAACAAATTGAAATTGTTCGCCTAATTTAAAAATGGGCATAACATTTTGATTATTTTGAATAAAAGAAATGGTTTTAATGTTAAAAGGCGGGTTTGTTTCTTGTACGGGCTGAGCGAACAAAAAAGATGAAATAAAACTGAGAATAAGTATAAGGCGTATTTGAATCATGTTGTTGATTGTTTAAAACAAAAAAGTAAATATAATATTATTTGTTTATATAAAAGATGCCAAATTTTAATTTGGTTCTATGTTTTTTATTTACAAATCAATTCAGTTTATATTATAGTAACGAATTTCTTTTTTTGGCTGAAAATCATAATTAAAGTGTCTTTAAATTTCTTTTAATTATGTCATTTACAAATACTAATTTGAAAGTGAAATTAATAACTTATTTAGAATTAATATAAATAAATAAAAATCGTTTATACATTTGTTAATCCTTTATGTCTATTGTTTTTTAATTTTTAAATTTGCACCGTTTTAAATTATGTAAATTTTTTACTAATCATATCTTCATAACATATGTCTACAGACATTCGAATCAAGAAAGGTTTAGACTTGAAATTAGTTGGAGAGGCAGAGCCGAAAGTTTCTGCAGCTCCCCGTTCTCAAGTTTATTCCGTAAAACCTTCTGACTTTCACAAAGTTACACCTAAATTGGTGATTAAAGAAGGAGCAGAAGTACAAGCTGGAGAAGTTATTTTTTATTCAAAAGATGACGAGGCTGTAAAGTTTGTATCTCCTGTGAGTGGCAAAATTATTGAAATCAAAAGAGGTGAAAAACGTGTGATTTTGGAAATCAGAATACAAGCTGATGCTCAAGATACTTTCGTTGAACACTGGAAGAACAATCCAAATGAAATGTCAGCCGACCAAGTGAAAGCTCATTTATTAGCTTCGGGTTGTTGGCCATTTATCAAACAACGTCCGTATGATGTTGTGGCTCATTCAGGTGATTCTCCCAAAGCAATTTTTATTTCAGCTTATAGTTCTGCTCCATTATCGTCTGATGTTGAGGTAGCTTTGAAAGACAAAGTAGCATCTTTTCAAGCAGGCGTAGACGCTTTGAGAAAACTAACTTCAGGGAAAGTTCATCTTTCAGTGAACGGCAAATCAAACTCAATTTTAAGTGGTATTTCCGGTGTTGAATTGCACAAAGTATTTGGTCCGCATCCTTCCGGAAACGTGGGTGTTCAAATTGCAAAAATTAATCCGATTAATATTGGCGAAAGAGTTTGGGTGGTTGCTCCACAAGATGTTGCCATTATTGGTGATTTATTCTTAACCGGAAAATTTGATGCAACAAAAATAATTGCATTGGCAGGTTCAGAAGTCTCAAATCCTCAGTATTATGCCGTTAGAATTGGGGCTCAAATGAAAGAAATTGTTAGCGGTAAATTAGCTTCTGACAATGTACGTATTATTTCCGGTGATGTTTTAACCGGTGCTAAAGTTACCACCAGTGGAAATTTAGGATATTTTGCAAATACTGTAACGGTTATTCCGGAAGGAAATCACTACCGTATGTTTGGATGGATGCCTTTTGCTGGTGCCGATAAACACAGTATGCAACGTACCGCATTATCATTTTTAACACCGGGCAAAAAATACAAAGCAGATACCAATTTGAATGGTGAAGAACGAGCTTTGGTTGTAACAGGAGAAATGGAAAAAGTAATGCCCTTAGATATTTACCCAATGCAATTGCTAAAAGCTTGTTTGGCAAATGACATTGAAAAAATGGAGAATTTAGGAATTTACGAAGTGGCTCCAGAAGATTTTGCATTGATTGATTACTCAAATACTTCAAAATTAGAAGCACAAGTAATTATCAGAGAAGCTTTGGATTTAATGATTAACGAAGTAGGTTAAAATAAATAGCTATGAAGTTTTTAAGAGATAAAATTGACCAAATAAAAAAGCCTTTCGGAAAAGGCGAAAAATTTGAAAAGTTTGCACCTGCGGTAAATGCATTGGACACTTTTTTATATGTGCCTAATCATACCACTAAGCATGGAGCACACATAAGAGATGCAGTTGATTTAAAACGAACTATGATTACTGTAGTTTTGGCCTTAGTTCCTGCCTTGATTTTTGGTATTTGGAATGCCGGTTACCAAAATTTGTCACAAGTGCAAGAGGTTGTTCCATTTATGGATGCATTTATGCACGGTTTATGGAAAGTTCTTCCGATGATTGTAGTTTCTTATGGTGTAGGATTAGGAATTGAATTCTATTTTGCCATTGTAAGAGGTCACGAAGTAAACGAGGGTTATCTGGTCACTGGATTACTTATTCCTATGATTATGCCAATTGATTTACCATTGTGGATGCTGGCATTGTCGGTTGCTTTTGCTGTAATTATTGGTAAAGAAGCTTTCGGAGGAACCGGAATGAATATTTTAAATCCGGCTTTAACTGCAAGAGCATTCGCATTCTTTGCTTATCCAACGTATATGTCTGGTGACAAAGTTTGGGTGTCTAATGCAACAACCATGGATGCTATTTCCGGAGAAACTATATTAGGGAAATTAGCGGCAGGTAAAGAAGTGTATAGTGATTATTCACCTATGGAAATGTTCATGGGTACGATTCCCGGTTCTATTTCAGAAACATCTGTACTTTGGATTTTGGTAGGTGCCGCTATTTTGGTTATAACCGGCGTAGGAAGTTGGAGAATTATAGTAAGCGGATTTCTTGGAGCTGCGTTTACAGCCTATTTATTCTCATTGTGGGGTGCAAATCCATTAATG
>Ga0164293_10000119_pt1 | contig 52669 bp, 29 predicted proteins | sample GEODES118metaG_FD_111487 | JGI IMG/M metagenome (GOLD analysis project Ga0164293, IMG submission 111487) | Eutrophic lake water microbial communities from Lake Mendota, Wisconsin, USA - GEODES118 metaG | ecosystem: Environmental > Aquatic > Freshwater > Lake | place: USA: Lake Mendota...
GCCGTCGCCGTCGGACAGCTGCCGGACGGTCTCGTCGAGAAGACGCAGGTACAGGTCGAAGCCCACGGAGTGCACGAAGCCCGACTGCTCGGGGCCAAGGAGATTACCCGCGCCACGCAGCTCAAGATCCTTGAGCGCCACCCGGTAGCCCGCCCCCAACTCGGTGTGGTGCTCGAGCACCGCCAAGCGGCGCTCCGCGTCCTCGTCCACGCGGTCGGGGACCAGGAGGTAGCAATAGGCGCGGCGGTGCGACCGGCCCACGCGGCCGCGCAGCTGATAGAGCTGGGCGAGGCCCAGGTGGTCGGCGCGGTTCACGAACATCGTATTGGCGTTGGGCACGTCGAGCCCGCTTTCCACGATGAGCGTGGAGACGAGGATATCCACCTCGCCCTCCACGAACTGGCGCATGATCTTCTCGAGCTCGCGCTCCTTCATCTGCCCGTGCCCCACCGCCACGGTCGCCCGGGGCACGATCCGGCGCAGGTGATCGGCAATCGCTTCGATGGTTTCGATGCGGTTATGCACGAAGAACACCTGCCCGCCGCGATCGAGCTCGCGACTGATGGCCTCCTCGATGAGCGCGTCGTCGAACGGCTCCACGAAAGTGAGCACCGGCGAGCGATCACGCGGCGCCGTCTGCATGAGCGTCAGGTCGCGGAGCCCCGCCAGCGACTGATGTAGCGTGCGCGGAATGGGGGTGGCCGTGAGCGTAAGCACGTCGGTGGACAGCTTGAGCTGCTTGAGCCGCTCCTTGTGCTTCACGCCGAAGCGATGCTCCTCGTCGACGATGATGAGCCCCAGCTCCGCGAACTCCACGTCGGGACTCAGCAGGCGATGCGTGCCGATGATGATGTCGATCTGCTTCTTCTTGAGCTTCTCCACCACCACGGCCTGCTGGCTCGCCGTCTGGAAGCGGCTCATGACTTCCACCGTCACCGGGAAGTCGGCCAGCCGATCGCCGAAGCTGCGCGCGTGCTGCTCCGCAAGAATGGTGGTGGGTACCAGCACCGCCACCTGCCGCCCGCTCTGCACCGCCTTGAACGCGGCACGGATGGCGATTTCGGTCTTGCCGTAGCCCACGTCGCCCACGAGCAGGCGATCCATGGGGCGCTCACCCTCGAGGTCGCGCTTCACGTCCTCGGTGGCCTTGCGCTGATCGGGCGTATCCTCGAAGAGGAAGCTGCTTTCCAGCTGACGCTGCCACGCCCCGTCGGCCCCGTGCGCCGGGCGCGTAGTGACCTTGCGCCGCGCATAAAGCTGCAGGAGTTCCTGCGTCATCTCGAGGATGGCCATGCGCGTCTTGTCGCGCTGCGCCTTCCACTGCTTGCCACCCAGCTTGTGCAGCCGCGGCGGCGGCGCGTCGGTACTTACATCGCTCGCGCTGCGATACCGCTCGATCTGATCGATGCGGTACAGCGGCACATTCAGCCGGTCGCCCCCCTCGTACTCGATGACGGCGCTCTCGATGGTCGCTTCGCGCACGTACACCTTCTCGATACCACGGTAGATGCCAATTCCGTGTTCGAGGTGTACGACATAGTCGCCCGGCTTGAGCGCGCCGAGGCTTTCGAGCGAGGCACCGGTACTGTAGCGGCGCGTGCGGCGCAGCCGACGGTCACGACGGAAGATCTCGTGGTCGGTGAGGACACGCACCACGTTCGGCACCACGAAACCGCCACCCAGTACGCCGATGGCGAGCGACGCTGACACGGGGCCATCTTCACCGAGCAGTTCTTCGAGACGCTCGGCCTGCCCGGCGTTGTCGCAGAGAATGAGCGTGTGCAATCCGTCGCGCTGCAACCGGCGCAGCACACGCAGGTCGCGCGAGATGGTTTCGGGATGCCTCGTGGGGAACGTGACATCCGGCTCCGGTCCGGCCGGGACCAGATCAGCGGCGTTGGCGCTCGCCGCCTTTTGCGGCGGAAGGTTGAAACGCAGCGTCCCGAAACGCGCGAGCGTGCTCGCCATCTTGGGCGGCTCTACGAACAGCCGGTCGCGATGCGTGTACTCTTCCCCACGCCGCAACGCGATCTCGATGTGGTGCGCAGCCTCGTCCCACGTGCGCACGAGTTCGGGCAGCACACTGCTCCCGCCCGGCATCACCACCAGCGAATCGGCGGGCCACAGCTCAGGCAACGTGACCCGTTCGTCGGTGTCATCGACGCTCGCCACGCGTCCGTCTACCGGGAGCACGAGCGCGAGCTCGGCGTCGCGCGTGCTGCGCTGCGAGTTGAGGTCGAAGTGGCGGAGCTCGATGATGTCGTCGCCCCAGAACTCGAGGCGTACGGGCTCGGCCATGCCGAACGAATAGATGTCGAAGATGCCGCCGCGCACGCTGAACTGGGCGACGTCTTCCACCATGGGCACGCGTTCGAAGCCGATGCTCTCGAGATGCGCCGCCAGCTCCTCGGGGCGGCGCACGTCGCCCTTGCGCAGCTCGAGGCGTGCGCCGCTCAGCGCCTTGGGGAGCGCGGTGCGTTCGAGCACGGCCCGCGAGGTGGTGAGCAGGATGCGCACGCCGCTGCGCCCGAGCTTCTCGAGCGTTTCCACGCGTTCGCCGGCCACTTCGGCGTGCGGCTCCACTTCGCCGAACCCTTCGCGCGGCGGGTACAGCGCCACCGGTGTGTCGTCCACCAGGGACTGGAGATCGGCCAACCACCGCTCGGCGTCCCCCAACTGGTCGGTGATCACCACCACCAGACGCTGCGGTAACGCGCGCGCGAGGGCGGCGACCAGCACCGCATCGGCGCTGCCGGCCAATCCACCAACACGAAGAGACCCACCCGGACCGGGAAGGGTCTTGAGCACACGATCGAAGGCGGAAAGCCCCGCGACCGCGTCGAGCAGACGTGGTAGTCCCATCAGACCTTCAGAAAGCCGTCAAAAGCGTGGCGCCGGACCGGACGATCCCGCGACGCGGGAAAGGTACCATGGTCGCCCAACGGGCTGTGAGTGATGGGTCGTCGCGGTTTGCGGGGTGAGGGACGCGCACGATTTCAGATATGAGGGGTGAGGGACGCGCGCGCACGGAGATCACCGAGGGAGGTGAGGGCATGGAGTACCCCATCCTCTGGCTGTCGTGGGCACTCCGTGTCCTCACCACCCTCGGTGAGCTCGGTGCTGGCGCGTTTCCTCACTCCGGACGAGTGAGTCCACGGGTCACCGGTTGCTGACGTACGCCTCCGCCAGCAGCGCCGCGAGAGCGAGTGCCACCAAAGGCAGCAGCAACGCCTGTCCGGCGGCCCGGGAGAACACCGCCTCTTGCCAGACCGCTCCGTCGGAGGCCGTCACGACGTCCTTTCCGGCCACCAGCCCCGCCAGCGTCGCCGCGGCGTTCGCAGAATCGGCGGCGACCATCGTCAGGTCCGACTCCGACGGTTCGCCGTTCACCACGAGGGCCCCGACGCGCGCGTCCTGTCGGCGCAGGAAGTACACCCCGGCCTGCGCGGGCACGGTGAGGCGATCACCAGACATGGGCGCGACCTTGCCGTCGGGCGCTTCGAGCCCGGTCACGTCGCGCAGACCACTCACCACCTGCCCCGGGCTCGCCTCGATGAGACGGCCGTCGTCGCCCAGGCGGCGGGCCAGCGCCTCAAGCAGCCACGGAACGAACGCCGCATCGAGCGGCAGATCGGTAGCCTCGGGATCGATGGGCGACCCCATAAGCACGTATCCGTCACCAGCGACCACCCACGGCGCTCCACCGGCGGTGGCGATGGTATCGGGGACCGTCTTCACGGCACCGGCCGCCCCGCCCGGCGAATACACGAGCGGATAGCGGGTGCGGACCGGAGTTCCGTCGAACGCTTTTGCCGAGACCGAACCGGTGTCGGTCGAGCCGCCCCGTGACGGCACGCGGGCCAGCACCTGCGATCGGGCGATCGCACCGAAACGCCAGGGAATGCCGAGTCGCTCGAGCTGCCGGTTGGCCTCGCCCACGGCGATGGGATCGCGTGGTGCCGTGAGCAGCACCGGCAAACGGGTACCCACCGCCTCGGCGGCGCTCACGGTCACGGCACGACTGGCGCCCGCCGTGGCGCGCGCGAGCCGCCCCTCGTCCACCAGCGTCCCGAGGGCGGCGCCGAGGAACGGGCCCCCCTCACCACGCACGATGACCGTGGGCGGCGGCGCCACGCGCACCGCGAACCAACGGGTATCGTCGGCACGGAGGCCATCGGCGTCGAGCTCCACGCTCCCGCGCAGCCAGCCGTTGTTCGTGCTTGCCAGTTTCTGCGAGACGCGCGACGGGGACTCGAGCGTGGCCGCGGGCACGGTACCGCGGGCCACGGTGCGTCCATCGAGGGTGATCCGCCAGGCCGCCGAATCCGGTGCGGCGACGGCGAGGCTCACCGTGCCACCGGGGGTCCAGCGAACCGGTTCCGGCGTGGCCTGCAATACGGCGCGGTTGCGCGGCAGCTCGGCGCCACGGCGCAGGAGCACCACGGGCACCTCGGCGGCGTTCACCACCGAATCGGCGCGGAAGCTGCTCCGCTGCCCGTCGCTCACAATGGCCACCACCGGGGTGCGCGGCGTGCCGCTGCGGGCGAGTCCCACGGCGCGGCGCGCGGCCGCCGCGAGATCGCCACGACCGCCCAACGGCTGCAGCGCGTCGAGCCCGGCCTGCAGGGTGGCCGGCGTGCCGCCGATCACCCGGCCGTCGGCGGTCACGAGCCACGCACGGTCGTCGGTGGTGAGCTCCCCCACCATGCGGCGCACGTCGGCCCGCAAGCTGTCGAACAGCAGGCGGCCGTCCTGCACCACACCCGTGCTGAGCGAGTTGTCCACCACGATCGCCACAGCGATGGGCGCGTGGCCCACGCCGAGCCACCGTGCGATGGGGCGGGCCGCCGCCAGCGCCAGCGCAAGGACCGCGATGAGGCGCAGGATGAGGAGCAGCCGGTTGCGCAGCTTGAGATCGCGACTGTGTTCCTTCTCCATGCGCTCGAGATAGCGCACGGCGGGAAAGTCGAGGACGCGCCCCACGCGCCGGCGCAGCAGATGCACGAGCAGCGGCACGCCGGCGAGCAGACCGAGCGCAAGGAACGCCGGAGCGAGAAAGGCCATCAACGCACGCGCTGTTTGGGGTAGTACTGCACGTCGGGAAGATCCTTGAAATCGTCATCCTGGGTCCATACGACCCCACCCACCATCACGGCCGTTGCGAACACGATGCTGTCGGCCAACGGTAGGCCGTGCTGGGCCCCGACCTTCGCCGCCAGGAGCGCCAGCGACTCGTCGAGTGCCACGACCTGCCCCTGCTGCATCACCGCCGCGACCTGCAGCGCGTCCCCTTCCCCACGCTGTCGGGCGACGACCTTGAACACCTCGGTGAGGCAAATCGCGGGGACCACGAGCTGCGCGACGTGTTCGATGGGCGCCGCGAAGTGCGCCGCGGTCGGCTCGTCGGCGAAGTACGCCAACCAGGCGGACGAGTCGACCACGTTGGGGCGCGCGCGCTTTACCACGCGACCGCCCCCGCTGCGGCGGGCCGCTCCTCAGACACGATCTGCCCCACGACCACCCTCACGGGGCATCGTGGTGTCGAGGCCCTTGAGAAATCCGCGCAGGGCCCGAGCCGGCCGGAGGGGGATGAACTCGACCCGGTCATCATAGACGATCGCCTGCACTTTCTGCCCAGGCTCGAGCTTGAGGCGCTCCCGTACGGCCCGTGGGATGACCACCTGAAACTTTGGCGAGATGGTGACGATGTCCATGTGGTCTCCCAGGTAATCGATCGATGAGAATTTCGTATGACGCAAGGTAGATCGATCGCAATTCCGGGGCTACTCCCGAACGGCGACTCCCGCACGCCGACTCCGACAGACGCCGCCGCCGGCGCAGGCCAGCGCGCGCTCAGATCATCGCCCCGCGGCCGTTCGCACCCACCAGATGGCGGAGCGCACGACCGAACGGCTCATCGGTGTAGGCCAACGCGTAGCGGGCACCGGCGCGGCCGAGCGCCGACTTCCAGTCGGCGAGTGCTTCCCCCACGGTGGTCCGGTAGGTGCTGCGCACGTCGCCCGCACTCGCCGGGACTTCGTGTCCCGATTCGGGGTCGCGGTAGCGGGCCTCGCCCCCTTCGGGGAAGTCACGCTCGGCGGGGTCCATCACATGCAGCACCAGCACCTCGTGCCCGCGGGCCCGCAGGGTGCGCGCCGCATCGGCGGCGGGCGCCGGATCGGTGAGGAGGTCGCTCAGCAGCACCACGAAGCCGGGGCGCCGCACCAGCTTACCCGCGGCCGCGAGCGCCTCGCCCACGTTGGACTCCTTGCCCCCGCCGGGCTCGCTGAACGCGGCCACGAGGCGGCGCCACTGCCCGCGCTGTGAGCGCGGCGGGACCACGTCGCGCAGCCCCGCGTCGAAGCGCACGAGCCCCACGGCGTCACGCTGCCGGAGCAGCAGCAGCGCCATCGCGCTGGCCAGCCGCTCGGCATAGGCGAGCTTGGTGAGCCGGGCTGGGTCGCCCGTCCACTGCATGGACGCCGACACGTCGAGCACCAGCATGGCGCGCGCGTTCGTTTCTTCCTCGAACTGCTTGATGACCAAGCGGTCGGCGCGGCCGGCGATGCGCCAGTCGAGATAGCGGAGATCGTCGCCGGGCATGTACGGACGATGCTCGGCGAACTCCACGCTGAAGCCCTTGCGGGGGGAGCGGTGGAGGCCGGTGATGAACCCGTCGACGACCCAGCGGGCCACCAGCTCGAGGTGGCCAAGAGCGGCCAGCACGGCGGGGTCGAGTTGGTCGGCGCGGCTTTGGGTCATGTCCGCAAACTACGCGATTCCGGCCTGTTTCGTTCTGTCCCGTTTGGACGGCGGCCCATGGTTGACCGAAAAGGTCGGATAATCGTATGCTCCTTAGGAATACGTGTTGGAGAACCCCTGCTTACCGGAGGAGTCAGTGAATCGCTTCCTCGGCACTGTCGTTGGCCGTAACGCACTCGCTGCCGCACTCGCCGCCGCACCGTGCCTGCTCGGCCCCGTGCGAGCGCTTACGGCGCAGGGCGCCCCGGGGTCTCAGCCCGCCGTGTCCGTGATTGCCCGTCATGGCGCACCGTCGCTCAAGTCCTGGCCCGGCGTGGAGGTGCAGGCCACCGGAGACGCGTGGGTCACCGCGTTCGCCGTGTCGCGCGGCCAGCATGCCCTGCCCATTCAGGTGCTCACGCCCGGCCAGCCCGGAAAAGCGGCGCTGGTGAAGGCCGGGGCGCGCGTACCTGTCCGGCGCCTCGACAACGCGGAGATGCTGCATCTGGTGAACTACGGCCAGGAGCCGGTGCTGGTGGTGTTTTCCTCCACGCAGCCCCCCGACCTGTCGCCCTTCGCCGCAGGCAAGCGCTGGGGGCGCGATCTCATGATCGATACGCTCATCAACGACCAGCGCGAGATGGTCGATCTCCTCGGGAAGACGCTGTACGGCGAGGACGGGCAGTATCAGGTGGTCGTGCGTGGGACGCGTGAGCCCGCACCGCGATCGCCGCGCGCCACACGGTGGGCCTTCGCCGATGGCTGTACCGATGCGGCCACAAGCTGGGTCCGGCGCTCGGGTCCGGATGGACTCGGGCTCTACGGTTCCTGGGAAGACGTGGATCCGCTGGTACGCAATCTGGCCGGTCAGTCGACGGCGGCCGGCCAGGAACTGCGCCAAGCGAATGGCGCGCCGATCACGCTCAAGGGCGGGGCGCGGGCGAGCATCCTGCCGCCGGCCGCACTGGTGGGGGCCGAGTGCCGCGGGTATCGCGTCGCGTGGTGGCCGAGGCTCGATGAACCCATGCCGGGCGACACCACGCGCGGTGCTCGCAGCGGAGCCATGCAGCCGCGCTATCCCGGCGTCGACGCGCAGGTGGGCACGGTCCCGGGCCCGCGCCCGACGACTGATGCGGGTGTGACGTCGCGCGTCGACGCCCCGCTCACCCCCAAGATCATCGTCAATCCAGCCGAGGTGGCGCGGGACGCCCACGCCATCCGGTCACTGCAGGGTGTGCCCAAGCCCGGCGGCGGCTGACCCCAGCCCGACAAGCCGCCCACAACTTGGGCACACTTCGCCCCTCCGCTATGTTGAAAGGCTAGAACGTTTTCGGCATTCCAGAGGAAGGCTCCGTTGCATCTCAGTCACATCCGCAATTTCTGTATCGTCGCCCACATCGACCACGGCAAGTCCACCCTCGCGGACCGCCTGATCGAGAAAACCGGCACGCTCCAGAAGCGCGAAATGAAGTCGCAGGTGCTCGACACGCTCGACCTCGAGCGCGAACGCGGCATCACGATCAAGCTGAACGCCGTGCGCATGAGCTACACCGCCGGCGACGGGCAGAACTACGAGCTCAACCTCATCGACACCCCGGGTCACGTGGACTTCACGTACGAGGTGTCGCGGTCGCTGGCCGCCTGTGAGGGCGCGATTCTCGTGGTCGACGCGTCGCAGGGCATTCAGGCGCAGACGCTGTCCAATCTCTTCCTGGCCATGGACGCGGGGCTCGAAATCATCCCCGTGCTCAACAAGATCGACCTGCCCGGCGCTGAGCCGGAGCGTCGCCGTCAGGAAGTGGTGGACCTCATCGGCTGCCTGCCGGAAGACGTGCTGTGCGTGAGCGGCAAGGAAGGCACGGGCGTGCCCGAGCTGCTCGAGGAAATCGTGAAGCGCGTGCCGCCGCCGAAGGGTGAACTCGACGGCCCGCTGCGCGCGCTCATCTTCGACTCGTACTACGACAAGTATCGGGGCGCCATTCCCAGCATCCGCGTCGTCGACGGCGAGATGCGCAAGGGAATGAAGATCACGTTCGGCGTGTCCGACAACGTGTACGAAGTGGCCGAAGTGGGATACCTGCAACTCCGTCAGGTCCCCACCGATGTGCTGCGCGCCGGTGAAGTGGGCTACGTGCTCGCCGCCGTGCGATCGGTGCGCGAAACGCGCGCGGGCGACACGATCTTCGACAAGGACAACCGCGCGGCGGAAGCGCTACCCGGCTATCAGGAAGTGAAGTCGTTCGTGTTCGCGGGTATCTACCCCACCGACACGACGCAGTACGAGACACTGCGCGACGCGCTCGAGAAAATGAAGCTCAACGACGCGTCGCTGCAGTACGAGCCCGAAACCTCCACCGCGCTTGGCTTCGGCTTCCGCTGCGGCTTCCTCGGGCTGCTGCACATGGAAATCGTGCAGGAGCGTCTCGAGCGTGAGTACGACCTCGATCTCGTCACCACGGTGCCGAGCGTGGAGTACCACGTCACCAAGACCGACGGGACCGAGTTGCTGGTCGAGAATCCGGCGCTCATGCCCGCTGCCGTACTGATCGACGACGTGCAGGAGCCGTACGTGCGCGCGCGCATCATGTGCCCGGCCGAGTACATCGGGCCCATCATGACGCTCGGCATGGAGCGCCGCGGCATCTACAAGAACACGCGCTTCCTCGACACGGTGCGCGTGGAGCTCGACTGGGAGTTCCCGCTCGGCGAAATCATTCTCGACTTCTTCGACAAGATGAAGACGGTCAGCCGAGGCTACGCCTCGCTCGACTACGAGATGCTCGAGTACCGGTCGAGCGACCTGGTGCGCCTCGACATGCTCATCAACGGCGACGCGATCGACGCGTTCTCCGTGATCGTGCACAAGGACAAGGCGTACGAGTGGGGCCGCAAGGTGGCGGAGAAGCTCAAGGAGCTCATTCCGCGCCAGCTGTTCGAGGTGGCCATTCAGGCGACCATCGGCCAGAAGGTCATCGCCCGTGAAACCGTGAAGCCGCTCCGTAAGGACGTGCTCGCGAAGTGCTACGGCGGCGACATCTCACGGAAGCGCAAGCTCCTGGAGAAGCAGAAGGAAGGCAAGAAGCGCATGAAGCAGGTCGGCAGCGTGGAGATTCCGCAGGAAGCGTTCCTCGCGGTGCTGCAGGTCGACTGACGGCGTGATCAGCGCGGTCCTTCAAACGAGTTTTCTTGGCGACATGGTCCTCACCACCCCGCTCCTCGAGCGGTTGGCTGGTGAGGGCCTTGTGCATGTGGTGGCCACGCCGGCGAATGCCGCGCTGCTCGCCAACCATCCGGCGGTGGCAAGCGTGATCGTGTTCGACAAGCGTGGCGCCGATCGAGGCCTCGGGGGACTGCATCGCGTAGCGGCGCGCCTACGTGCCGTGGGAGCGCAGCGGGCGTATCTCGCGCACGGCTCGAGCCGCACTGCCGCGCTCGCGTGGATGGCAGGGATTCCCGAACGTATCGGCTTCGACACGAGTGGCGGCCGGCTGTTCACCACGCGACGTGTGCCGTACCACCGATCGCTGCATCACGCCGCGCGGCTGTGGCAGCTCGCCAACGCTCCTGGCGATCTCACCGCGCCGTCGGTGCTGCGGCCGTCGTTGTTTCCCGGCGCGGCCGAGCGCGATGCTGTTTCGCAGCTCTTGCAGGCGCATGGCGTACACGAGGGCGATGCACTCGTCGCGCTCGCACCCGGCAGCGTGTGGGCCACCAAGCGCTGGCCGTCGTTCGACGCGTTGGCCACGGAGCTGGTGCAATCCCCCGCCCTGCGCGACGCGCGCGTCGTCGTCCTTGGGGCAGCCGGTGACGCACCACTCGCCGCCGCCATCGTCGGTGCCGTGGCCAGCGCCGGCGGCCCGCCGGCCATCGATGCCACGGGCCATCTGTCGCTGCTCGGATCGGCGGCACTGCTCTCGCGGTGCCGTGCACTGGTCAGCAACGACTCGGCGCCCCTGCATCTGGCGAGCGCGATGAACATCCCCACGGTGGCGCTGTTCGGCCCCACGGTGCCGGCCCTCGGGTTTGGTCCGCTCGCCGAGCGGCGTGTGGTGGTGCAGCACGAGACGCTCGCCTGCAGACCCTGCCATGCGCACGGGCCGATGCACTGTCCGTTGGGGCATTGGCAGTGCATGCGGGAATTGTCACCGGCGCACGTGCGCCACCATCTGGAACAGATCATCCGATAGCGCCGGGTTAACGTCCGCGCGTCATGACCGTCAGCCCAATCATGATGAATGTTCGATTTGTAGCCGCGGCCCTGGTGATCGGCATGATGGCGTGCGGAGGGAGCAACGAAGCGCCCACGGCCGTGCCTCCGGAAACGCCCGCCCCCCGCACCCTTCCGACGGTCTTCCCATCCGCCAGCGGCACGTGGGCGACCATCGCGCCCGCCTCGCTCGGATGGGACACCACCGCCCTCAATGCCGCCAGCGATTGGGTCGGCAGCCAGCAATCCACCGCGTTCGTCATCGTCTGGCGGGGGCGCATCGTCGCCGAGCGCTATTGGCGCGGATGGACGGCCGCCACCGACAGCATCATTGCCTCGGCCGGGAAAAGCATCCTCGCCACCGTGGTCGGGCAGTTGCAGAGCGAGGGACGACTGTCCCTCGATGCACCCGTCACGCAATATCTCGGCGCCGGCTGGAGCCGCTCGCCGGCGACCGAATCGCGCATCACCGTACGCCATCTCCTGCAGATGGCGTCGGGACTGAATGATTCGCTCCAGGTCGTCGTGCAGCCCGGGACGCGCTTTTATTACAACAATCCGGCGTATTACCAGCTGTTCGCGGTCGTCACACGCGTGAGTGGGCAGGACATCAACACTGCGACCCGCACGCGTCTGTCGACGCCCATCGGCATGGGCGGCACTTGGCGCCTCAACATCGATACCGGCGAGCCGGGATTCATTTACAGCTGCACGGCCCGCGACATGGCGCGATTCGGCCTCCTGCAGCTGACCAACGGGCGGTGGGACGGCACCCGGGTGGTCGATTCGAGTTGGGTACAGCAGATGCGCCAGCCAGGACCGCCGGACAACGGCGCCTACGGCATGCTCTGGTGGCTGAATGGCAGCAACGGGTTCCGGATCCCAGGGCCGTACCTCCTTCCCACCCAGCCCGGTATGCTGATCCCATCAGCGCCGCGCGATCTCATCGCCGCGCTCGGCAAGGGCGACAAAAAGATCTACGTGGTACCGAGCCTCGACCTGGTGGTAGTACGCCATGGCGCTGAAGCTGACGCGAACGGCGGCAATCCCCTCGCCCTGAGCGCCTTCGACGAGCAGCTCTGGCAACGCCTCCGGGCCGCGATCCGATACTAAAAGGGCCAGCGCAACGTCGCCCGGCCCCGGGCCAGCGCAGCGTCGCCCGCCCCCCGGGCCAGCGAAGCGTCGCCCAGCCCCGGGCCAGCGCAGCGTCGCCCGGCCGTAGTTGCCCGCGTAGTTGCCCGCGTCGGTTCCAACGCGTTTGCGCCAACGCGTCCGCGCCAACGCGTCCGTGCCAACGCGTAGTCTTCCGCGCGTAGTCCCCCACCCGCCCGAGCGCGCCCTCCTCTCCCCCCGTTACATTTGGACGATGCCCTCCCCGTCCCTCTCCCCGGATACGCAGTTCATCATCGGTGTCGACCTCGGCGGCACCAACATCGTCGTTTCGGCCATGTCGCTCGACGGTTCCCACCTGTTCGGTGAACAGGCGGAGCCGACGCTCGCCGCCGAGGGGGCCGATGCCGTCGTGGCCCGCATGGCCCGTATGGTGAATACCACCGCGGGCATCACCATGCAGGAAGCCGGCGTCCCGAAGAGCGCCTTCCTTGGCGTGGGCATCGGTGCACCGGGTACGGTGGACCGTGAAAAGGGGCTGGTCCTCGCCGCGCCCAACCTCAAGTGGTACGACTTCCCGCTCATCGAGCGGATGACCGAACTCACGGGGCTGCGCGTCTGCCTCGACAACGACGCCAACTGCGCGACCTACGGGGAGTGGTGGCTCGGCGCCGCGCGTGGCGGGCGCAACGTGATCGGCGTGACCATCGGCACGGGCGTGGGCGGCGGCATCATCATCGACCGCCAGGTGTACCACGGCTCGAGTGATGCGGCCGGCGAGATCGGCCACATCACCATCGATCTCCACGGCCGTCGCTGCGGCTGCGGCAACTACGGCTGTCTCGAAGCCTATGCGTCGGGCAGTGCCATCGCCGAACGCGCGCGCGAAGCGCTGCACAACGACGAATCGTCGGTGCTCCCCACGCTGGTGAATGGCGACCTGTCCAAGATCACGGCGGCTGTGGTGTACAAGGCCGCCGGTCAGGGCGACGCGCTGGCGCTCGAAATCGTGCGCGACACGGCACGGTACCTTGGCGCGGGGCTCGCCAATCTGCTCAACGTGTTCAATCCCGACGTGGTGGTGATCGCCGGCGGTGTCACCCAGGCTGGTGAGGCACTCTTCGGTCCGCTGCGTACCGAAGTGCGCCGTCGCGCCTTCAAGAGTGTGAGCGACAGCTGCCAGATCGTACCCGGCACGCTCCCAGGTACCGCTGGTGTGGTGGGCGCCGTCGCGTCATTCATCTCGCAGACCACCGGGCGCCCGCCAGCGTGATCAGCCGCGGCAGCGCGCCCGCCGGCGCCCGCAAGAAGCGCGTCGGGGTCATCGGCAGTTTCGTGTGGGACGTGCTGCACGGCCGTGACGGCCGCAGCGTCCCCATCGAAGAGTGGGGCGGCATCACGTACTCATTGTCGGCGCTCGACGCCGCGCTCCCCGAGGACTGGGAAATCGTGCCGCTGGCCATGGTGGGCCAGGATCTGGTGGAACGCGCGCAGCTGTACATCCATCGGCTGCGCCGCATGGCCCCCGACGCACACCTGATCGGCGTGCCCTACCCGAACAACCGGGTGGAGCTCCGCTACCTCGACGACGAGCGACGCACCGAGCATCTCACCGGCGGGGTGCCGGGGTGGACCTGGCTCGGGCTCAAGCCGGTGCTCGAGAGTGCGCAACTCGATGCGTTGTACATCAACCTGCTGAGCGGTTGGGAACTCGATCTCGAGACGGCGCAGCTCATTCGCGCACACTTTCGGGGGCCCATCTACTGCGACCTGCACATGCTCGTGATGGCGGTGCAGGCCGACGGGCTGCGCACGCCACGCCCGTTACCCAACGTGGCCGAGTGGTGCGCGTGCTTCGACGTGATGCAAGTGAACGAAGACGAAATGGCACTCATGGCGCCCGACTCCATGGCCTTGGCGGCGACGGCCATGGCCGCCGGGGTCTCGGTGCTCGGCGTGACGCTCGGCAAGCGCGGGGCGGCGTATTTCGCGGCCCCCGGCATCGAACGTCTGAGTGATTTACCGGAGCGGAGAGGTCACAACGTTGTCCTCTCCACATCGCCGCGCGGCGGAGCGGGGGCACTCGGGGCCCTGCGCACCGAACTCGTGCCCGGCGTACCGCCGCGCGTTGACGGCCCTGGCGACCCCACGGGCTGCGGCGATGTGTGGGGGGCCACCCATTTCTCCAGACTCCTCGCCGGTGATAAGTTGACGGACGCCATTGCGGCGGCGAATCGTGCCGCGTCGCGCAACGTCGAACATCGCGGGGCCAATGGTCTCGCGAATCATCTTCGTGGAGAGCTCAGCACCACGTGACGACCGTCATCAGCGTGCCGCCCTCGCTCGACGAACACACGTTCGAGCATGTCATCGAGCAGTTGGCGAATACGCCGGAGGGATCGAAGATCCTGCTCGATGCCCGCCATGCGCGTTGGGCGTCGCCGTACGGTCTCACCGCCTTGCTGTGCGTGGCACAATCCCGCAGCGAACGCATCGGCTTTGCGGTGCCGGAGCATCCGGACACGGTCTCGTACTGGTCGCGCACGGGCTTCTTCCGCCATGCCGCCGAGTTGTACGACCTGCACGGCAGCGTGCCGCGATCGCGTGAAGCGCACGAGAGCGACGTGCTGCTCGAGATTACGCCCATCACCAAGAGCGATGACGTGCACGGCGTCGTGGGGCGGATTCAGCAGAAGGCCGCGGATATCCTGCATGGGCAGCTGAACCTCGAAACGGCGGTCACCGGCTCATTCGGTATGGCCCTCAGCGAGTCATGCCAGAACATCGTCGAACACGCGGGGCTCGGCGGATGGGTGGCCGTGCAGACGTACAAGTACACGCGGCGTCTTGGCCGACGCGTGGTAGTGATCGCCGTGTGCGACGCCGGTGTGGGCTTCCGCAAGTCGCTCGAGAGCTCACCCGGTCATCGCCAGAAGGATCGCTGGGACGACGCCATGGCCCTCGAAGACGCCGTGCTGCGTGCGGTCTCGCGCTTCCGGCACGGCGACGCCGGGCGTGGACAGGGGCTGGCCGGTATTCGTCGATTCGTCGGGCGCTGGCACGGTAAGCTCACCGTGCGCAGCGGGACCGCGCGCATCGGCATCGTCCCTGAATGGGACGAAGACATGCCGATGACCGAAGGGCTGCCGTATTTCCCCGGGGCGCAGATGCAGATCATCATTCCCGAGCGGGTGGGCGAGGCGCCGGCGCGGACGCGCAGCAGCGCCACCAGCGCCACCAGCGCGCGTGGCCGGAGCCGGTTCTGATGCATATCGACGTGGGCACCGTCCTGCGCGGTACGGTCTGCGACCTGTATTCCAATCTCGTCACGCGCCCCACCGGGGCCGCGGTGCGCACGGCCATCGAGCGCCAGGTGACGGAAATCGGGGCACCGGTGGTGACCACCATCGACTTCTCGCAGGTGAATCTGCTCGACTTCTCCTGTGCCGACGAAATCGTGGCGAAGCTGCTGCTGCGCTACACCAGCGACGGGGGGCCGCAGGGCTTCCTGACGTTTCGGGGTATCCACGACGGCCATATCGATCCCATCGAAACTGTCCTCGAACGACACGCCCTCGCGTTGGTATCGTGGCACGAGGGAGAGGCCGAGCTTTTCGGCTATGTCGACGACCACGAGCGCGATCACTGGATCGTGGTCCGCGACGAAGGACCGGTCACGGCGGAGGCGGTGGCGCAGCGGCTCGGGGTGGCGATGGCGTTCGCCGAGGAACAACTCGAACGTCTCTTCCGCCGCCGGCTGGTGATGCGGCGGGATGATGGGTACGCGGTGCCGGGGGTCGTGCATGGCTCCGCCGGACCGCTCCCAGGCAACGGTCAGGGAGTGCAATGAGCGAAGAGAAACCGTTGGGCGGTCCAGCTGGCGGCGCCCGGAAACTGGGTGTCTTCAGCGGCTTCGCCCCACCAGTGCAGGTCGTGGGTTTCATCGCCACCCGGAAGGGAGACGCCGAACGTGGCCCGATGGTGCGCATGCGTCCGGACGACGCCCTCGTCCGACTCGTGACCGCGGGCGATCTCGTGCGTGTGGTATCGGCACGACGATCGGAGCTGGCCGTTCTCGAGCTCGACGACACGCTCCCCAAGGGGGGCGTAGTCCTGCGCGACGTGGCCGGAGCCGCGGTGTCGGAGATCATTCGTATTCTCCGCGTCGAACAGCCGTCCCGTCCGCGGTCCTGAGTCCCGTCACTCCAACTTCACCCCTGCGTGCACACATCGCTGTTCCGCCGACTGGCTGAACTCGAGGGCGCTGAATCGGCACTCGTGCTGGCCAGTGGTCGCGCGGCCGTGGCGTGCACGGTACTGGCGCTGCTCCGCCCGGGCGATCACCTGCTGACGGTCGCCTCGTTGTGTGAATCCACGCGGCACTTCTTCGACCACGAACTCCCGGCGCTCGGCGTCGAGGTCACGTACGTCGATCCGAGCGACACGCGCGGCTGGCGTCGGGGACTGCGCCGCACGACGCGCGCGTTGTACGTGGAATCCCCGGTCATCCGCTCGGGGCGCCTCGTCGACCTGCGGCCGCCGCGCACCCTCGCGCAGGAGCTGGGCATCGCGCTGATCGTCGATGCCACGGCGGCGTCGCCCATGAACTTCACCCCCATCGCGCACGGCGCCGACGTGGTCCTGCATGATGCCACGTACTTGCTCGAACCGCACGGCGAAGGCGAGGCGGGCGTGGTGGCGGGCACCGAGGGATTGGTGGAGGAGGTGCGTCTCAAGATGGAGACGTGGGGCGCGGTGCCGAATCCGCTTGCGCATGTGCAGCTCGACCGCGGACTCGCCACCCTCGAGGTACGCGTCCAGCGACAGAATGCGACGGCGCAGGCACTCGCCGCATGGGCTGAGCGCCATCGCGACATTCGCGCGGTCGAATGGGCGGGACTGGCTACGCACCCCGATCATCCATTGGCCGAAGAGTGGTGCAAGGGACCGGGCTCACAGGTGCACCTCCGGCTCGACGAGGCGCACGACGCGTGGCGCGTCGCCGCACACGCGTCTGATCGACTGGCCGACACTCGTGGTGGCCGCAACGTGATCACACGGATCACCGAGGGCACGGAGCCTGGATGGCTACGAGTCCAGGTGGGGCTCGAACCGGTCGACACCATCATCGCTGCGCTGATTTCCGCGCTGACGACGACTTCATTGACCTCCAGCTAGTCCATGTCCGGCATCCTCCGCGTAGCGAATGTGTCGAAGGAGTATCCCCGTTCAGGGATGGCCCTGCGCGATGTCTCCTTCGAAATGCAGAAGGGCGAGTTCGTGTTTCTCGTCGGGCACTCCGGCGCCGGCAAGAGCACGTTACTCAAGATGCTCACGATGGCCGAACGCCCGACCGCCGGGGAAGTGCGCGTGTCGGGGTACTCGAGCTTCTCCATCAAGCCGCGAGAGATTCCGAAACTTCGCCGTCGCCTCGGCGTGGTCTTTCAGGACTTCAGACTGCTCCCCGACCGGACAGCTGAACAGAATGTCGCGTTCGCGCTGGAAGTGACCGGTTCCCCGCAGGCGCAGATCGCTCCCAAGGTGGCCCGCCTACTCACTCAGGTGGGACTCGCCTCGCGGGCTACTGCCTACCCGCACGAGCTCTCCGGTGGCGAGCAGCAGCGCGTCGCGATCGCCCGGGCGCTTGCCAATGACCCGTTCCTGCTGCTCGCCGACGAACCGACCGGCAATCTCGACGATCGCGCGACACATGCGATCTATCTGCTGTTGCGGGAGATCAATGCCCGCGGCACCTCGGTGCTCATGGCGACGCACGACGTGGGCATGATCCAACGCGCCGGCCTGCGCTGTCTCGAGCTTGAGCGGGGGAAGCTCGTGTTCGATGGCACCGACGTGGCCACACTGGTCGCCAACATGCGCGGGCGGCGGGGGTAACGCACACATGAGACTCGCCTTCCGCGAAGTGGGCCTCGCATTCCGTCGCGCGCCGCTACTGGCCATGCTCGGCGTGGTCACCATCGGCTTCTCGCTGTTCGCCTTCGGGCTGTTCGGCCTTGTCGCGATCAACATCCGCACCGCCCTGCGCGAAGTGGAGGATCGCGTGGAGATCCGTGCCTTCCTGGTGGAGGGCGCGAAGGACGTGCAGATCGAAGAGCTGATTCAGCGAATGCAGAAGAATCCGGCGGTTGCCGAGGTGGGATATGTAACCCCGGACTCGGCGCTCGCCCGCGCCAGAGCCGAACTCGAAGAGTTCCGTGACGTGATGACCGGCGCGTTTCTTCCCGGCAGCGTGGAGCTTCGACTGAGGGAGGGGCAACGCGATCCGCAGACCGTCGCCGAGCTTTCGCGTCGGCTCCAGACCTACCCCGTGGTCGAGGAGGTCCGCTACGGACGCGAGTGGGTGGAGAAGCTCTACCGCATCCGCAACATCGCTGCGCTGGTGGGCACGGTGCTCGGGGGCGTCTTCGCACTCGTCGCCGTGATCATCATCGGCAGTACGATCCGCATGGCGATCCTCGCCCGCACGCGCGAGATCGAGATCATGCGCCTCGTCGGGGCCACGAACATGTTCGTGCGTTTGCCGTACCTCATCGACGGCGCGCTGAAAGGGGTGCTCGGTGGCGGACTCGCCGTCGCGATGAGCTGGGGCACCACCGTGATTCTCGGACAGTCGCTCATACAGACACAGTTCTTCGACGGTCGCCAGATTGCCCTGGGTATCGTGGCTGGCGGTCTGCTTGGTCTGCTCGGCAGCTGGGTGTCGGTCGGGCGCCATCTGCGACAGGTATGGCGCGACTGAGCGCCAGCCCATGTCACGCCGGAACGCGCGCATGAGCATCCGCGGCACCCGGTGGCCTCGCCACGTGGCTGCGTGGGGCGTTGCCGTCTTGGCCGTCACCGTCGCCCCACAGTGGGCAATGGCGCAGCGGCCGGCGTCACCGTCGGCGCAGCCGCCCTCCACCGAGCAGCGACTGCGTCAACAGCAGGACACCCTCGACAAGTTGCGGCGCGAGCGCTCCGACCTCGAGGCCCGCATGAGCCAACTGCAGCGCAGCGCGCGTTCGCTCTCCGACGAAGTGAACAACCTCGAGGCGCAGCGCCAGACGACGCGCCGCCTAGTGGCGGCGCTCGATCAGCAGCTCGAAACGATCAACGAGGAAGTCATCAAGGCCGGCGCGGGTCTGGTGCGCGCCGAACAGGAGCTCGAGGGCAAGCGCAACGCCCTCCAGCGTCGCATGGTGGAGATCTACAAGCGCGGCAGCCTCTACGACGTGGAGGCCATGTTGTCGGCGCAGTCATTCGCCGGTCTCGTGGCGCGGTACAAGTACTTGCACGAGTTGGCGCTCAACGACCGCAATCTCGTACGTCGGGTTGAGGGCCTGCGCGACCAGATCATCACGCAACGCATGCTGCTCGTGCGCCTTCAGGACGAAGTCGGCCGCAACCGGCAGGAGAAAGATCGCGAAGCCCGGCGTCTCGCCCAGCTGGAGACGCGCAGTCAGCGCAACCTCACGGCCGTGCAACTCACCGCGCAGCGCACCCGCGAGCGGTTGCAACAGCTGTCGCGCGACGAGTCGCGCATTGCCAACGCGATCAGCACTCTCGAAACCGCACGGCGTCGCGCCGAAATGTCGCCCAACGCGCGACCGGCGACGCCCTCCACGATTCGCACGAGTGATCTCGGCCGACTCGACTGGCCGGTGGACGGCACCATCATCTACCGCTTCGGCCGCGTCATCAACCCCAACAACACGACGACCCGCTGGAACGGCATCGGTATCAGCGCTTCCACGGGGACGAGCGTGAAGAGTATTTCGGCCGGTGAAGTGGTGCTGGCCGACAACGTAGGAACCTACGGCCCGACCGTCATCGTCCAGCATGGTGGCGGTGATTACTCCGTGTACGGTTCCCTCCAGAACATCGCCGTACGGCGTGGCCAGCAGGTGACGAAGGGGCAGCTCATCGGTACGGTGGGCGCCACCGACCCGGAGCTTCCACCGCACCTGCATTTCGAAATTCGTCCGAAGGGACGCGCCATCGATCCGCTCGAATACCTGCGCGCCAAGCGCTGACCGCACCGAACGCTCTCATGCCTGCGAAGAAAACCGCCCCTGCCACGAAGCCGAGCACCCGCAAGCCGGCCTCCCCCAAGGCACCGCCCATCGATGCCCCCATTGTGGTGGACGCCGGCGATTGGACGCGCGACGGCGCGCCACTCGGGGCACACGTATCCATTGCTGGTGGCACCTGGGAAGCGGCGGCGCGAGCGCGCGAGATCAGCGCCACCGGCGCCCAGGTGTTCACCAAGCAGGCCAATCGCTGGGCTGAGCGCGAGATCGAGGCCGAAGAGGCGCAGCGGTTTCGTGCGGCGATGGCGGAAACGCAGGTGCGCTGGATCTGTGCGCACGATTCGTATCTCATCAACCTCGCTTCTCCCGACGCGGAGCTGCGCGCGCGGTCCATCGAAAGCTTCAGGGCGGAGCTCCGCCGCTGCCATGCGCTCGGACTCGACGCCGTCGTGTCGCACCCGGGCAATTTCATGGATGACCGCGCCAGCGGGATCGCCCGCAACGCCGACGGCATCGTGCAGGCTCTCGAAGCCGAGGGGGGACCCACGAAGCTCCTCATGGAGCTCACGGCCGGCCAAGGCACGGTGCTGGGCTCGACTTTCGAGGAGATGGCCGATCTGCTGTCGCGCATCCCCGCCCCGCTGCGCGCGCGCGTCGGGGTGTGCCTCGACACGGCCCACGTGTGGGCGGCGGGCTATGACCTCGTGAGCGACTACGACGGGGTGTGGCAGCGTTTCGGGGATGTGATCGGCTTCGAGCAGCTGGGGTGCCTGCACCTCAACGATTCCAAGGCAAAGCTCGGTTCGCATCTCGATCGGCACGAACTCATCGGCGAAGGCACGATTGGCGGCGAGGCGTTCCAGCGGATCATGACCGACACGCGCCTGGCCCATGTGCCCCGTATCATCGAGACGCCCAAAGGCGATACGCCCGCCGAACTCGACGGGCGCATGCTCCGGACCCTGCGCGGTTACACCAGCTGAGGAGTCGCGCGCTCGCGCTCGGGACAGCCCCACGTACCGGTGTGCGGCGACCTCGCGCGATTCGGCACGCTATTCGTGGCGCCCGACGCTTGAGCAGGAGGGGTAAGAAGGGCAGATTTCCTATGTCTGGCTGAGCGGCGCCCAAATGGATGCCGAAGCTGGGTATTGCACGAACTCCCCACCGAACTTCATGCGGCCCTGCGCCACCGTACCGGTGCAGCGCCGCTTTCCGCTTTCCATGAGGGTCGCACGCATGGCGACACAAGTCTCCCCGTCCGCTCCCGTTCGCGAGAGTGCTGCCGGTCTTGCCCCGCAGGGTATTGCCCCCTCCGGCAAAGTTCACTGGAACTTCGTTGCTCCGGAGCTGATCGAAGCGGCCATGCGCCGTGGTGAAGGCACGCTGGCCGACATGGGGCCCTTCGTCGCCGTCACGTCGCCGCATACGGGCCGTTCCCCGAACGACAAGTTCGTAGTGAAGGAGCCGTCGAGCGAGGCCGACGTGGATTGGGGCAAGGTCAATCAGCCCATCACGCCGGAGCATTGGGCTACGCTGAAGACCGACGTGCAGCAGTATCTGAACGGCCTCGATGAGCTGTTCGTACAGGATCTCTACTGCGGCGCCGATCCCGCGACGCGCCTCAGCGTACGCTACATCCTGCCGAATGCGTGGCATGCGTCGTTCGTGCGCAACATGTTCATCCGCCCCGACATCGCGGAGCTGGCCACTTTTGCGCCGAACTTCACCGTGTATCACGCGCCGGAGTTCCAGGCCGATCCCGCGAAGCACGGGACGCGCACCGGCACGTTCATCGTGCTCAACCTCGCGGAGCGCGCGATCCTCATCGGCGGTACGCGCTATGCCGGTGAGCTCAAGAAGGCGATGTTCACCGTGATGAACTACCTGCTGCCGAAGCAGGGCGTGCTGTCCATGCACTGCTCCGCGAACATTGGCGCGGAAGGAGAGACGGCGCTGTTCTTCGGTCTGTCGGGTACCGGCAAGACCACGCTGTCGGCCGACCCCGAGCGCGGACTCATCGGCGACGACGAGCATGGCTGGTCGAGCGAGGGCACCTTCAACTTCGAGGGCGGCTGCTACGCCAAGGCGATCAACCTCTCGGCCGAAGGCGAGCCCGACATCTACCAGACCACGCAGATGTTCGGCACGATCCTCGAGAACGTCGTGCTGAATCAGCCGACGCGCACGGTGGATTTCGCCAACCAGAGCATCACCGAGAACACGCGCGCGTCGTATCCGCTCCATTACATCAAGAACCACGTGCCGAGCGGGCGCGGTGGGCACCCCAAGAACGTCGTCTTCCTTACGGCTGATGCGTTCGGCGTGCTGCCGCCCATCGCGCGCCTCACGCCCGAACAGGCGATGTACTACTTCCTGTCGGGCTACACGGCGAAGGTGGCCGGCACCGAGCGCGGCGTCACCGAACCGCAGGCCACGTTCTCGGCGTGCTTCGGCGCCGTGTTCCTGGTGTGGCACCCCACCAAGTACGCCGAAATGCTCGGCGAGCTGCTCCGCGAGCACGGCTCGCAGGTGTGGTTGGTGAACACCGGCTGGAGTGGTGGCGCCTACGGTGTGGGCCGCCGCATGAAGCTCGGCTACACCCGCTCCATGGTGCGCGCTGCCCTCAGCGGAGCGCTCGACGGCACCGAGTTCGGCACCGATCCGGTATTCGGGCTGCACATCCCGAAGTGGGTCCCCGACGTGCCAGGCGACGTGCTCGACCCGCGCGGCACCTGGGCCAATGGCGCCGAATACGATACGCAGGCGCAGAAGCTCGCCGGCATGTTCCGCGAGAATATCCGCAAGTTCGGCGACGCGGTGTCGCCGGCAATTCTCGCGGCCGGCCCGCAGGGCTGAACACGACACGTAGACACGAAGGGCCCCGGTGCGCTGCACCGGGGCCCTTCGTGCTTGAGAGCGGCGCCGTCGATTACTTGAGACGCATCGTTTCGAGGAACATCTGGCGCCCTTCGCGGGCCGTCACGTAAAGCAGCCCATCCGGTCCAAACCCAACCACCTGCCGGCCACCGGGAAGCTTCACGCGCTCCACCAGCTTGCCGGCGGGCGAGATCACGTCGTACACAAGTGGCGGTTGATTGGCCATCGCCCCCATCATCGCCATCATGGCCGCGGGTGGCGGACCCTGTCGCGTGCTGTCGCGCGCCGCGCCGCGGGCACCGGCTGCACCAGCTGCACCGGTGGTCGGCGCGCCGCCCATCGGGGGCCCACCCATACCACGACCGCCCATGAAGGATTGGGCGAGCTGCGCGGACAGATTGGAGGTCGTGGGAACCACCCAAAGGTTGCCGTTGCGATCGGCAATGCTCGAACCCTGCCGCACCGGCGGATAGTAGTCCGGCAACTTGTCGGCGCTGATGGGCTCGAAGCTCATGCGGAAGCCACCGCCACCGCCCTGCCCCATGCGCTCCGAGGCCGCCTTGGCCATCGTGGCGAGCGAGTCGACGAGCTTGGTCTTCTCGTCATCGCTGATCCGCTTCCAGTCGAACGGCAGCTTGTCCGAGGCCACATGCGATCCGTCGGGACGATAGTAGTCCACGTGATAATCGAGCACGCGCATCACGGCGACGGTCCCGTCGGCGAGCAGCGCCCAGTCGTCGGCCTGCGGCAGCGGGTTGATCTTCACGGTAAGGCGGGTCGAGCCGTCTTCGCCGCGCGTCATCTGAGACTCGCTCTTCGGCACCTTCACGAAGGTGACCGTGTCCGCCTTCCGCGTATCGAAGTCGACCCGCACGATCGGCACGGAGTCGGGCTGGTTTGACGGGTTGAAGCCCCGACCACCGGGCCCCCCGAAAGGCTGTCCGCCACCGGCCTGCCCACCACTGAATCCGCCCACCGGCGCCGCGGCCTCACCGCCACCACCGCGGTTCTGCTGGTTCTGTTGGGAGCGATTGTTGTTGTTCCCCCCCTGACCACCGCCGCGAGCCCCACCGCGGTCGTTACCGCCGCCGAACATCATGCCAGCCATCCCCCCACCGCCGGGACCGCCGGTCCCGCCCTGGCGATAGTACAGGCGCCCCTTCGCATCGAACGCGTGCGAACCGAGGTTCACGTTACTGAGCGTGTTGATGTCGTTCGGACGCGGCGAGGCCATCACGCGAATGGTGCGCCCGTTCTTGTCGATCAGCACGAGCGACAACGTCGAGGCATCCACGACCAGCGTGGAGTCTCCGGTGTAAGGCAACAGGCCGATGGGGCGCTGCCCATACGGCATCAGCGAGCCGGGGGCGGTGTCGGCAATGACCGTGACGTTCTTGAGCGACGCGTCGAACTTGAGCAGTTGGCGGCGCTGCACGTCGTTCACGAACACCGAGCCATCGCTCAACGTACGCACCATGTTGGCGCCGCCAAGCGGTTGCGCGGAACGTGCGATCGCCGGCGTGGTTTCCCGCACCGGTACCTGCGCGGCCGGGCTGCTCGGCGGAGCATCTTGCGCCATCGCCGGCGTGACCGCAGTCGTCGCCGTGAGCAACACACCCACCGCGCTCCAGCGTGCCACGAGCGAGTTCGTGCGGGCCTTCGAAGTCATGGGAAATCCCATTGAGGGGTACGTCGGATCGATCATCATGTGATGCCGCACGCTCATCGCCGCCCCATACCGCCGCCCATACCGCCGCCCATGAAGCGGTTGCCACCCGCGGTACCGGAGCGGATACCCTGCAGGTTGCGCTTGTCCATGAACGGAATGAGCGACTCGGGCAGAATGCGGATCTGTTCTGGCGTCAGCAGCGTGCGGATACCAGGCGCCACCTTGATGAGCACATCCACTGCTGATTCACGCGCCCGACGATACTGGTTGTAGGCGTCGTCGTGGTTGTACTTGTCTGGCAGATTGGCGAGGAAACGCGCCACCGGCGTCCAGATGCTGTCGCTCTTGAGGACGTACAGTCGATTCAGCGTGGCCAGGCTATCGGCCTGCGTGCGCGTGAGCTTGAGCGTGTCGGCCTGCTGCAGGATCTGCTGCATGGGGTTGATGAGCCCCACACTCGCCGTCTGACGCAGCTGCTGCAGGCTGGGCTTGTTGCCGGGGCGGGTGCGACCGCGATCGAGCTGCTGCAGCAACTGCTGCTGTTCGCGCGTCGGACCGAGGTCCCAGCCCACCTGCATCGTGAAGGTGACCGGCGCCGACCGCTGCGTCGTCTGGCTCGGGCGCGTGCTGCCGAAGCGCTCGTTCACTTCGTAGCGGTAGCTGCCCGTCGCCGGGTTGAACCCACGGACGAAGAGGAGCGCGCCGTTGGACTGCGGATTCACGAACGAGCCCCACCCCTTCAACCCGCTCTCACCGTTGACGAGGCGATCGATGCCGTTGAGCGGGTTCGCCACCTGGAACGAGATGTTCGCGCGCTGCGGGAGCCCGAGCTTGAGCGAGTTGAACGAGATGTTCAGGTTCCCGCTCATCGACCAGGGGCCTTCGCACGAGTTGCGCTCGGCGAACTTGCCCAGCTGACTGCGGAGGCACGACGTGGCTTCACGAGTGCCGGTGGCCAGGAAGTTCTCGAGCCCCACCTTGAGCGCCGGGTCCGACGACAGCGTGGCCGGATCGAACACGAAGGCGCGATCGTTGCCGTAGCTGTCGCCGTTGACGTCCTGATTGATCGTTGGCGTGTAGAAGATGCCCGAGCGGAAGTTGCCGAACCATGAAATGCGCACGGCGTCCCACGCGTTGTAGCTCAGGGAGTACTGGAGCTGGTGGCGCGAGAAGTTGGAACCGCGCGACCACTCAATTCCGACCGGCGTGTTGACCGTGCTGCTGAAGCCGAGGAATTGCTCGCGGACATCGGCCAGCACATACGACAGGCTCCAGCTCCACCGGGTGTTGAACACGAACGGGCGGAGCGACGCGGTGAACTGCTTGCTTTCCGACTCCAAGTCGGATGTCTGCGCCGTGACGCGCCCGTACTGCTGGAACGACCGGGCCTCGCGCCACGCCACCTGCCCCGTGGTGGGCACGATGGCCGCCGGCGTCACGTAGACTGGGCGATTGCCTTCGTTGGCGAGCGTGAATCGCTGCAGATTGGGGAAGTTGATGTCCACGCCGCCCTGCTGGCGCTGGTTGCGCGAGAAGGTGGCGTCCATCGAGAAGTTGAAGCGGTTCTTGAGAATGGGTCCCTGCCAGCCGAGGTTGCCGCGCAGCGAACGCTGGGCGTAGTAGTCGGGCAGGAAGAGTGTCACGTTCGGCGCGCTGTTGGCGAACACCGTACCGCTCGTACCGTCAGCGCAGGTGCGCGGAATGTTGTTCACGTCGGCCGCGTACGACGTCCAATTGGGGACCGGCGTTGCCGCTCCAACGCACGTGAGCTGCTGCAACCCCGAGGGCAGACCGGTATTGTCGATCGCATTCGAGATGAGCTGCGTCCCCGGCGTATTCTGGAAGAGACCGATGCCGCCGCGGATGACCGCACGCGGCGCGCGAATCATCCCCGGCAGCAATGCCATCTGATCCGCCTGCCCCACCGTCCACGAAAATCCAAGGCGCGGGCTCACATACACGCGATTGGGCACCTCGGCATTGTCATAACCGAACTTGGCCAGCACGTCGGGGTTGGTCTGCGGCCCCATGTTGAACTGGTTGGCGTCCACGCGCACGCCGTACTGCACCTGCAGGTCGTTCGTCGGACGCCAGGCGTCACCCAGCGACATCGCCCCCACGTACTGACTGCCCTTGCGGCTCCGCGGCGACAGCAGGCGGGTGAACGAGGCCGGCCGATTGCCCTGCAGGTCGCCCAGCGTGTTGTAGGAGAAAGAACCGAACTCGTTGAAGTTGAACAGTGACGTGAACTCGTCGCGTCGCAGTTCCGTGGTGAGCTTCACGCGGTGGCGGTTGTCACTCGAGAACCATGACATCGTGTTGTTGCCGGCGAACGAACTGTTCCCGTTGGCATTGTTCAGCGCCGTGCTGCCCCCGAATTGCAGGTTCGTCACCGAGGCCGAGCCGTCGGCGAACTGCGAGTTCACCCGCACATTGCCCGAGGGGAGAAAGAAGAACGGATCGCCATCGCTCTGGCTGGTGCTGTACCCCACGGTGGTTTCGCTGAAAATTCCCTTCCAGCCGAGGAGACCACTGTGGCGCAGCTGCGTGGATCCGCCCCAGCTCGTGCGCGTCCCATCGCGCGATGGCGTGATGAGGCTGGTACCGCCGCCACCGAACCCACCAAACCCGCCGAATCCACCGGCGCCACCCACGGGCGACGTGCGGTTGAAGTTGCCGGACAGCGTGAAGGAATACGTGCTGCCGCGCGAGGAATTCTGCGGCACCCAGTCGAAGCTGTTGAGCGTGTTGATGCGCGTATTGATGCGCTGCGGGTCGTACCCCGCCACCGTGACCGGTACGTTCTCGGCGCCGAGGATATCGATAAGGCGCGTCACCGAATCGACCGACACGCCCGCCGCCGCGAAGCCCTCGGCGTTGCTGTTCGTCAGCGTCTGCAGGTCCTGAAGCCGGCGATCGAACTGAAACGACGTGTTGTAGAACATCTGGTCGGGCTTGAGCGGCCCCGAGGCCGATCCGCCCATCGACATGTTCGTGTACTGCTGCCCCGTGGCGACGCCGATGCGGTCAACCCACTGCAGCTGCGGCGAAATGAAGTTGCCACTCAATCGGCGCGTCACGAAGTTCGAGCCCGAGCGGGTGCGCACCTGCAACTGACCGCCGGAGAATCCACCGCGCGACACATCGTACGGCGACGTGTTGAGCGACGACATCACGTTGGCATCGCGCGGCAGCTGGGCGTCACCGAAGTTGAGGCCGTTGAGCTGCGTGTTGTTCTGATCGCCGCCGAGCCCGAAGACCGAGAAGGCATCGGCAGCCCCGTCCGCGCCGAGGAGCAGCTGCACCCCGGGAATGGCCGAGGCCATCGCGGCGAGGTCACCCATCTGTTCGGCGTTCAGAAAACCTGCCGTCTCGTCGCTGACACTCTTTTCCGATCCACCCACATCGGACACCGTGTCAGTTCGCGACACCGACGCGCGCTCCGTGACCTGCACGGCATCGAGAGTGATCGTGGCCGGGGCGAGACGCGCGTCGGCAATGAGGATTTCCTGGTCGGCCGTGCGCTTCACCTGATAGCGGCGCGGCGACAACCCGATTCCGGAAAACGTCACCCAGTAGTCGCCTTCACCGCCCGGGAACGAAATCGTGTAGCGCCCCTGCGCGTTCGTCCGCGCCGTGCGGCTCACATTGCCGGTGAGGGTGGTGGCGGTAACGAGCACATTGGGAATGGGGAGCGTGTCAGTGCCGGTAACGCGCCCGCGAATGATATCGACCTGCTGCGCCAGCGCGGAGCTCGACATCGCCATGGAGGCGACACAGAGCGTCAACGCGAGGAGCAGGCGCCGAAAAGACAGCAATGGAGTAGTCACGACGGTTGGACGAGTGAATCCTGAACTTCGTTAAGGCGCCGGGCTCGGCGACACTTCCCCGCCGCCCGGTCCTCATGTCAGATAAATGCGCTGCGAAGCTTTTTCGTTGCGCCAGCGTGTCGATATGCCGTACACGAGCGCTGGCCCCGCACGGTCGCAGCCGACAGGATCATTCCCCATTCGCCCCCGATACGTGGGCGCATACGCATGGCAAACGACAGGAACTGGGGACGAGGGGGAGGAAGTCGACGCCGAGCCGACCGGCCTCTGCCGTTCACGCCGCTGACGCCCCACTGACGCCCGTGCGCATATCTTTCTGCGCATGGAAATCCTGCGCGATCCCCTCTGGAACAACATTCGCCTCGACCCGCTCGCGCTCGCGCTGTTGGAAACGCCGGTGATGCAGCGGCTGCGCTACGTGCGGCAATTGGGGCTGGCCTTTCTCGTCTATCCCGGCGCGACGCACTCGCGCTTCGAGCACGCGCTCGGCGCATGGCATCTCGCGGGCATGGCCCTGCGTCTTCTGGACGAGGGTGGCGCACTACAGGGGGTGCCGGCCCGCGAACAACAGATCGTTCGAGCCGCGGCGCTGCTGCACGACGTGGGGCACTATCCCTTTTCGCACGCGCTCGAGGAGATCGGCGTCACCGATCACGAGGAAGTCGCCCGCCCCCTCATCACCGAAGGCCCCATCGGCGCGTGTCTACGCACGCACCTTGGCGAAGATGCGCCAGACGCGGTGTTCGCCCTGATCACCGGCCGGAGTACGTCTCCGCTACAGGGCCTCATCTCCGGCTCGATCGATCTCGACAAGATCGAGTATCTCAAGCGCGACGCGGTGATGTGCGGCGTGCCCTACGGGGAAATCGACGTCGATCGGCTGCTCAACTCGCTGGTCCTGGTGCGCGTGCCGGGACTGGGCGCCTCGATCGGCGTCCACGAAAAAGGGCTTTCCGCTCTCGAGTCGCTCCTGTTCGCGAAGTATCAGATGTACCGCAACGTGTACTGGCACCACGCCGTACGTAGCGCCACGGCCATGTACAAGCGCCTCGTGGCCGTCGCCATCGACACCGGGGCCGTCGCCGCCGACACGGTGGCACGATTCACCGACGAAGGGCTGCTGGTCCATCTGGACACGCCGTCGCTCGTGCCAGAAGCACGCACCCTGCTCGATGCCCTCCGGTCACGCCACCTTCACAAGCGGGCCTATGAATGTCCGGCCGCCCTGCTCGGCGACAATGTCGGTGAATGGATCGCCAGCGATTATCGGCTGACCCGACAGGTGGAGGACGCGTTCGCGCGCGAGCTCGGGCTGCCGCGCGGCGCGCTCCTGCTAGACTACCCAGCCAAAACGCAGATGCTTGGCGTGGACATCCCGTTGCAGCGCCGCAATGGCCCCGTCGCCCACCTCACGGTCGAAGGCTGGGAGGGAGAGCTCAATCTGCCCCGCTTGTCCGAAGAACTGTACCGGAGTGCCCGTCGCCTACGCGTGTTGACCCAGGATCGCCATCCGGTTCCGTCCGAGGCAGTGCTCCGCGCGCTTTGTATGAGTGCCGAGGCAGTGAGGGACGTCTTGCAGCGCGGGGAGCCCCTGCTGACATAGCGCGCTCTCAATATGCTCTTAAACAGTCAACGAGCGGTCCGCGATGGCCGTTCGCAGGCTGAAAGCGGGCGCGGGCAGTCAGCTGCACTCGTGCTACTGGCCGTTGCCACGGGTGGAGTTTCCGCAAGGCGATCGTAATATTCTTGGCGAGCTCAGCCGTAGGTACAGTGGCCTGGACTCCCATCACCAAGATCGTCTCGTTGATTCGCCCCGTTTCCACTGCAGGTGCCTCCTGAGTCCGCCCGACCCATCTCCCGCGTCCGCCCGGTCTGTCAGGTTTGACCCCGCCGGTCTGCTCGATGCGCTTGAACAGTGTGATCGGCCTCTATGGCTGGTCAGCGAACCAAACCTCACGGGTGAACGGCTCGGGGTGATCCTGGGCGACGCGGGGCCCCTTCCCACGGCCCTGCTCCCCCGCCAGGTGCTCCGCGCTCAGTTGCCGGCGCTCCATGCCGAGTGGCTCGGGAACCGGGGATTTGCCGAAGAACACGGGTGCCGGTTTCCTTATGTCGTCGGGTCGATGGCCACCGGGATCGCGTCGGTGGATTTGGTCGTGGCGGCGGCGCGAGCTGGATTCCTCGCCTTTTTCGGTGCAGGGGGGCTGGCGTACGGGACTGTCGAACGCGGTATCGATGAGATTGCCCGCAGGCTCGCCAGCACTCCCACCGCCGCGTGGGGCGCGAACCTGATTCACTCGCCCGACCAGCCCGCTCTCGAGGAGCAGCTCGTTGACCTGTTTCTAGCACGCGGCGTCTCGCGGATCGAAGCCTCGGCGTTCATGGCCCTCTCGCCTGCCGTCGTGCGCTACAGCGCCACCGGGCTCACCCAAGATCGACAGGGGCGTATTCTCCGCCGTCACCGCGTCATGGCAAAGATCAGCCGGCCCGAAGTCGCGCGACACTTCCTGCAACCACCGCCGGAGAGCCTGCTCGAGGCGTTGCTTTCGCGGGGGGCGTTAACGACTGACGAAGCGCGCCTCGCGGCACTGGTTCCGATTGCCGACGACGTGACCTGTGAAGCGGATTCCGGTGGGCACACTGACCGACGCCCCCTCTCGGCTCTCCTTCCCGTGATTCGTCGCCTGCGAGACGAATTGGCCCCTGCTCTAGGCTGGCCACGTCCCGTCCGTATCGGCGCTGGGGGCGGATTGGCTGATCCGGAATCGATTGCCGGCGCCTTCGCCCTCGGTGCCGACTATGTCGTCACCGGCACCGTGAATCAGACAGCACGTGAAAGTGGGACCTCAGACCTCGCACGGCAGATGCTAGCGCACGCCGGGATCGCGGATGTTATCATGGCGCCCGCCGCGGACATGTTCGAATTGGGCGTAGACGTACAGGTCCTCCGTCGAGGCACCCTGTTCGCACAACGCGGCCGTAAACTGTACGAAACGTACCGAGCCTACGATTCCTGGACGGCAGTACCGGAACCCCTGCGTTCACAGATCGAGCGCGACATTCTGCAACGGAGCTACCAAGAGGTGTGGGAGGAATGCGTCCGCTTCTGGACGGCACGCGAACCCGCGCAGATCAAACGCGCGGAGGAGGATCCTCACCATCAGATGGCCCTCGTGTTTCGCTGGTATCTCGGCAACTCGAATCGGTGGGCGCGTGATGGCGTGACCGAACGTCGCAACGACTTTCAGATCTGGTGCGGCCCAGCCATCGGTGCTTTCAACGCCTGGACGGCCGGGAGCTACCTGGCTGATCCGGCGCAGCGCACGGTCGCGGACATCGGATTGAATCTTCTCGCAGGAGCCGTGCGGTGCACCCGGATTCATCAGCTTCGAACAGCGGGAGTCGCCATCCCGCCGACCGCGCATCGTTTCGTCCCGCGGCCGCTGCAGGTGCAATCGTGAGCACGGGTGCCATTGCCGTCGTCGGTCTCTCCACGCTGCTACCGGAGAGCGCCGACCTCACCACGTTCTGGGAGAACGTGCGGGAAGCGCGTGACTGCTTCACGGATGTCCCCGTCTCGCACTGGCGCATCGAGGACTATTTCGATCCGACGCCACGCGCCAAGGACAAGACCTACGGCAAACGTGGCGGATTCATTCCGAAGGTCCCTTTTGACTCGTTGAAGTTCGGGCTGCCGCCGTCGGCGCTACCGAGCACCGACGTTTCACAGATTCTCGCCCTGCTCGTCGCGCAGCGGTGCCTGGCTGATGCAGACCATGGAATGCCTGAGCGATTCGACCGCAAGCGTACGAGTGTGATTCTTGGTGCGTCGGCGACAACCGCGCTGCTATCACATATGTCTGGACGCATGGCGCGTCCGATGTGGCGGGCGGGCTTGCTTGCGGCAGGATTTGATGAAGACACGGTCGACGCGGCGTGCAGTGCCATTGCCGACCAGTTCGTTGGCTGGCAGGAGTCGACCTTTCCCGGTCTGTTGGGCAACGTCATTGCGGGCCGCATCGCCAACCGGTTCGACTTGGGTGGTACCAATTGCGTCCTCGATGCGGCATGCGCGAGTTCGCTCGCTGCGCTCGCGATGGCCATAGAGGAGTTGCGCAGCGGTCGGGCCGACACCGTGCTCTCCGGCGGCGTCGATGCGTTAAATGACATTTTGATGTACATGTGTTTCTCGCAGACCCCGGCGCTATCGCTCACCGGGGACTGCCGGCCGTTCTCCGATCGGGCCGACGGCACGATGATGGGAGAGGGGCTCGCCATGTTCGCGCTTCGTCGTCTCGAGGATGCGGAGCGGGACGGGCACAAGATCTACGCAATCCTTCGCGGCATGGGATCGAGCTCCGATGGGCGCGCGAAAAGCGTGTATGCGCCGCGTCCGGAAGGCCAGATGCTGGCGTTGCGCCGTGCCTATGAGGATGCCGGCTATGGACCTGAGACCGTAGAGCTGGTCGAAGCGCACGGCACAGGCACGGTAGCGGGCGATGCAGCCGAATTCGCCGCGCTACATGAGGTCTTCGCCGCGGCGGATCCTTCGCGCACACAGTGGGTGGCTTTGGGCTCGGTGAAGTCGCAAATCGGGCACACCAAATCGGCTGCCGGTGCCGCGTCGCTGGCCAAGGTCATTCTATCGCTGCAGCACCGCACCCTGCCACCAACTCTCAAGGTAGAGCGCCCTAACCCATCACTGCAGCTCGCGTCAACGCCCTTCTATCTCAGCACAACGACGCGTCCGTGGTTTCAGCGTCAGACACATCCCCGACGCGCGTCGGTGAGCTCGTTCGGGTTCGGTGGGTCGAACTTTCATGTAACGGTCGAAGAATACTGCGGCCCGTCACCGGCGCCGCGGACCGCCGGAGCGCCGACGTACCTCATCCTCCTCGCCGGTACCGATGATCCCGCCATCCTCGCGGCGTCTGCATCCGTGGCGGACCGGCTCCAAAGTGCCGACCAACTAGCAGCATATGCCCGAGCGTCGCAGATGACATTCGACGCCGCGGCACCGGTGCGCGTCGCGCTTCTCGTGAGCGATTACGAGGAGGTATCGAGCATCGTGACGGAAATGCGGGAAGCGCTAGCGACAGGGACCGCATTACACCGCACTCCCCGGGTCCTCGTACGTCGCGGTGCGCCCTTTGCCCCGCGAGAGGTCGCGTTCGTCTTCCCAGGCCAGGGTAGTCAGTACGTCGGGATGGGGTGCGACCTTGCGGTGCACTTCCCGGACGCATTCGAGGCGTGGCAGCACGCGGTCAGCCGCATCCGCGACGGTGTCGTGGATTTGGGTGAGCGGGTGTTTCCACGTCCCGTGTTCGACGACGACTCGCGCCGTGAGCTGGACCGGCGCCTTCGCGCGACGGAGTGGGCTCAGCCAGCGCTCGCCGCGGCCAGCCTTGCCCAACTGGCGCTGCTCGACAAAATCGGACTGCGACCGCATGCGGCCCTTGGCCACAGCTTCGGTGAACTGGTGGCATTGCACGCCAGCGGTGCCTTCTGCGCTGGGACCCTTCTGGACCTCGCGCGCGCCCGCGGACTCGCGATGGCAGCCTGCGCCCCCGATGTGGCGGGAACAGCCGCGGACGCTGGGGCTATGCTCGCAGTCTCTGCCGACATTCAGACGGTACGAAACCTCCTCGACCGCTCAGGGGAAACGACCGTCGTGGTGGCCAATGATAATCACCCCAAGCAGGTGGTGTTAAGCGGTCCGTCCACAGCCGTGACGGCCTTCGCCACCGTTCTCACGACGGCAGGGCTTTCCCACCAGCGATTGCCCGTGGCTGCTGCCTTTCATTCCCCGCTCGTGGTGGGGGCTGCGACGCAGTTCGCGCGGACCCTCCAGGAGACCAATCTGGCAGCACCAGCGTTTCCGGTGATTGCCAATACCTCTGCCACGTCGTACACGAGCGACGTGAACGAGCTGCGCACACAGCTCACGGCGCAGCTGGCGCAACCGGTGCGCTTCCGCGAAGGGGTCGAGACGTTGTATGCCTCAGGTTGCCGGGTGTTCGTGGAAGTCGGCGCGGGCACCGTGCTGAGCGGGCTGATCCGCAAATGCCTGAGCGACCGCGCGCATACCGTCGTCTCTCTCGACAATCCAGCGGCACATGGCGTGACCGCGTGGTGGACCGCGATGGCCGAGCTTGCCACACTCGGCCTACCAATGAATTTGGCGGCGCTGCATCACGTGACGACGCCGTTCGATGCCGTCCCGGCGCCCGCGACGGGCGCGACCGTGACCGCCGTCGGCGGCGCGAACCTCGGCAAGCCATATCCGCCCCCAGCTGCTTCGGAGACGCTCGGTGTTCCTGCGCCAGTGCGGCCAGTCGGGCCAGCGCCGACGACGGCGTCTCCCTCACCTGCGATTGAGGTTGCCAACGATGGGCCACCGCCCTCGCTTGAACGACTTGATGATTCCGACTTCGATATCGCCCAGTCCCTTTACGAGACGTCCGCCCCCATGACCGAATTCGTCCAGTCGCAGATCCTCGAGGCGCAGCGCCTCACCCAGCAAGCGATCCTCGAGTCGTTTGCCATGACCCTGCGTGGGATGGGCGGAGGTGCGGAGGGCGTCCCCGCGCTGACGGCGCAACCGGTCATGCGGATGCTGCCGGGGACGGCGCCTGCGCTTACCGCTCCGGTTACCGCTCCGGCCCCAACGGTCACACCACAGCCAAATCTGGAGCCGGCACCGGTTGCCTCGACGCCGGCTCCCTCGGGGCCAAACGCCGCGGCGGCGCCTACCGTCGTCCGTCAGTCCGCAACGACGGCACATTCGGCAGAGGCCCCCGTTCCCACGCATGCAGCAGCGACGGCGGACGTCGTGCTCAGAGTCATTGCAGCAAGCACGGGGTACCCGATTGAAGCCCTCGCTCCCGACATGGAGCTCGAGGCCGACCTCGGCATCGACTCCATCAAGCGGGTCGAGATTCTTGCGGCACTGGCTGACAAGGTTGCTGGGCTCGACGCGCAGTCGGCGGATCCAGCAAAGATCCGTCGCGTCAAGGATCTGCTCGGCTTGTTGGAGGGCTCCCCCGCGGGCCCTCAGTAGCCGCTGCCCCCGAGATTCCGGTTTCGGGGGCAGCGGCGCCGTCCATCGATCGCCGTGTCGTCGAGTGGCTCCCTGCGGCGTTATCGGGGAGCCCAGCGCCGCGCCTGTCGTCCTGCTCGACGATCGCCGTCATCGGCGGTGAGTCGTCCGAGCGCCTCGCCATGGCGCTGACGTCGGCGCTGACGGTGCGGGGTATCGACCTCTCCCTCGCGACGCCGGCGACAGCCGACCTCGTCGTCATCGCGCCGCCGTTCGGCGACGTCGACCCTGTAGCCGAGGTCTTTGCGGAACTGTCGGCCCTTGCGAGTCGCCCCACGCCCGTGCGGCTGATGGTGCTCGTCACCGATGGATCTCGCGCCGGTGCCGGTGCCACGGGCGTCGTCAAGTCGGCGGGCCGCGAATGGGGAGCCGACTACCTCTGTCTATCGCATGCGACGATGCCATCGCCGATCGAGGTGGCCACAGCCATCGCTGACGAATTGGCATTCGGTGGCGGTGAGCGCGAGGTGCGCGCCGGCGCTACCCGTACCGTCCTGACGCGAGTGGGCGCGCCCTTCACAGCCGAGCGGCGCCCCGTTCCCGCCGGGCCCTGGATCGTCTCTGGCGGGGCGCGTGGAGTCACCGCCGCGTGTTGTGTCGCGCTGGCGAAGGCCGGCATGCGCCGCGTCGTTTTGCTCGGACGTACGGCGCTCACGGACGAACCGCTCGCGTGTCAGGGGGCAGCGGACGAAGCCGCATTAAAGCGTGTCTTGGTCGCCAGTGCGACGGGCAAACCGAACCTGAGCGCCGTGTCCAGGCAGGCGCGCGAGATCCTCGCCCAGCGTGAGGCGCGTGCGAACATCGCAGCCATCGAGGCCTCCGGGTGCGCGGTCCGCTACGCGGCCGTCGACGTGACCGATGCCAAGGCGATACAGGCGCTCCTGCGCGAGGTACGTCAGGAGTGGGGACCGATCACCGGGGTGGTCCATGCCGCGGGCATCCTCGCGGACAAGCGTCTGGGCGACAAGACAGCCGAGCAGTTCGCGTCGGTGATACGCACGAAGTGCGACGGCGCGGCGGCGTTGCTCACGGCGTGCGCCGATGATCCTCTCGAGGTCCTCTGTTTCTTCTCGTCGGTTGCAGCCCACAGTGGTAACGCAGGCCAAAGCGACTACGCCGCAGCGAACGCCATGCTCGATCACTGGGCGGAGACAGAACGGATCGCACGCGCCCCGCATAGCCGGGTGATGAGCATCGCGTGGGGTCCTTGGGACGGTGGGATGGTAACGGATTCGCTGGCAAGGCATTTCACGGCTCGTGGTGTCGGCTTGATCCCGCTCGGGCATGGCGCTAAGGCCATGGTCGAGGAAATCGAGCGAGGTACACACGCACAGGTGATCATTGGGTGCGGGCTCGATGATGGCGATGTGGCGCGCCCCGACACGGTGCACTTCGATGTCGCGCGGCTCCCGATGGTGAGGGATCACGCCATCAATGGCCGCGTGGTCCTCCCGATGGCCATGGCCGTGGACACGCTTCTGGGTAGCGGACGTCGTATTCGTGGCGCCGACGTCTCCCTGCGCGACATTACCCTGTTTCAGGGGGTGATGATGCCATCCGGGACGGCGAGATTACAGGTGGGGCTGACCGCTCCCGACGCAGCGGTGACGCGGGTGACGCTAACCCACCCGTCAGGACGACCAGCGTATCAAGCGGACGTGGAGCGCTCGGCCACGACATCCCCTTCCGTGCCGGTGTGGCCCGCGCCCACGGGAGTCATGCCGGCGGTTTGCGTGGCCCCGTACGAGACGGCGCTCTTTCATGGCCCAGCGTTCGCGGTGATCCGGGAAATCATTTCCTGTGACGACACAGGAATCACCGCGCGCCTTGCAACGGCCACAGGCATGGGATGGCCAACGGACTGGCAACTCGACCCGGCTGCCATCGATGGCGCGTTGCAGCTACTCATCGTATGGGGCGTGGTGCAAGACGGTCGGGGCTCGCTGCCAACGCGCATCGGCTCCTGTGAGCAATGGGGCGCATGGCCGGCGACAGATACGGTGCTTTGTCATGTGAGCGCTGCGCGAGAGCATGGATTGCGGCGCCGAGCCACGGCGACTTTTCTCGACGAGACAAGGTCGCGCGTGCTGGCACGCCTGACCGATATCGTGATGCACGCGCAGGATACATGAGGCACGTGAGCCCAATCGCCATCATTGGCCGGGGATGCGTTCTCCCCGGCGCACTGGATCCCGACAGTCTCTGGCCTCGCGTTGTGGCGGGCGATGACCTCACTGGGCCATCGACCGCAGAACGCTGGGGGTTGGCGCCTTCCGCAGTGTGCGCGGCGGATGCTGAAGCCAGTGCATCGGCGCGGGGAGGATACGTTGACGGCTTCGCATCCATGTGGGATCCGAGCGCCTATGCGACCCCGGCGGAGCGGTTGCAGCGAGCACCGGAGGGATGGCGCTGGTTGATGCACGCGTCGGCTCAAGCGCTTCGTGAGGCCGGAATTGGTTTGGCGGGAGGCCGCCGCACCGGGATGGTCCTCGGTAGCCTCGGGTACGCCACCCGGGAATTCGCGGATGCGGCAGCGGGCCACTGGTGCGGTATGCCCCCCGCGTCAGCCATCGCACTCGAAGGGCAATCGGGGGCCTTGCGCTGGACAACCGCGGCGGTGGGCGTGTTCGGACCATGCGTCGCGCTGGATGCCGCCTGCGCGTCTGGCCTGTATGCGATCAAGGCGGCATGCGACCAGTTGCACGCCGGACGGGCAGACGTAATGCTCGCCGCAGGGCTCAATGCGGCGGACGATCTGTTCTTGCACGTCGGATTCACCGCATTACAGGCCTTGAGCCCGTCCGGCCGATCGTCTCCGCTCAGTCGACTCGCCGATGGGCTGCTGCCCGCGTACGGCGCGACGGTGCTCGCTCTTAAGCGACTCGACGATGCCGTGACTGCGGGCGATCGGATTTATGGGGTCATTCGCGGTGTGGGGCTCAGCAACGATGGGCGCGGCCCCGGGCTGCTAGCCCCGACGACCGTCGGGCAACAGCGGGCGATTCGTGCCGCGTGGTCGACCGCCGGACTGGATCCCCGGACCCTCGATTACCTCGAGTGTCACGCGACGGGTACGCCGGTGGGCGACCGCGAGGAGCTCCGCAGCTTGCGCGCCGTATTCGGCGATGACATGCCACTACGTCTTGGCCTACTCAAGGCTCAACTCGGCCATCTCATCACCGCCAGCGCCGGCGCCGGCGTGCTGAAACTGCTTGGTGCCCTGGAGCATGCTCTGTTGCCGGCAGCGCCAGCCGCCGCACGGGAAGCGCCGCTGACGGAACTCGCGCAGACGCAGTTTCGACTCGATGCGGATTCGTCGACGTGGTCGGCGGGCACTCGCCCGCGCCGGGCGGCGATCGATGCGTTCGGTTTCGGGGGATGCAATGCGCATGCCATTATTGACGGGCCCGAAGCAGCCGAAGATCTCGCGCCCCAGCGCGCCAATGGGACGCGCCAATCCGTTCACACGCCGGTCTCGTCGCCGACACTCGCCGTGCTTGCCTGCGATCTGGCGGTGGGCAGCGACCAAGACGTGCATGCAAGCCTTCGCACGCTGACCGGACGCCAGCCGGCCACCCGCCGGGTCGGGGATCTCGCGCTCCGCCTCAAGGGGTTGGGCTTCCCCCCCGTCGACTTACGGCATGCCTTGCCGCAACAGCTGTTACTGCTCAGATCCCTCCAGCGCGTGGCCCCCGCCTTGGCCGACGTCAACCGTGCACGCGTGGGCGTCTTCATCGGCGCGGACATGGACCCAGCTGGTGCTCGGCACGGGTTCCGCTGGCGGCTCGACGCGTGGCTGGGACGTCCGGCGGCCGACGCCGAGCGCGACGCGATCGTACCGGCCCTCGAAGCAGCAGGTGTTATCGGGACGATGCCCAACATGCCGGCCAATCGGATCAACAGCCTGCTCGACGCCGGCGGTCCCGGCCTTGTGTTCAGCGCCGGGGAAGCGTCGGGACGCTGGGCGCTCGATGCGGCCGCCGCTGCCATCGAAGCCGGGGAGATCGACGCAGCCGTAGTCGGTGCAGTCGACGTCGCCGGCAGTGCTTTCGGCGACGACGAGACGCGCGCGGACGCCGTGACCTTGCTTGTGATCGCCCGGAGTGACCTGCCGGGGCTGCCTACAGCGCTCGCCCAGTTGCAGCGGGCCGACCCGACGACGCCTGCGGCGGCGCCCGTACAGCCCTGGGCGGACACCGGCATTGCCCGAGAACTAGTCGACATCGCCGTAAGCACGTTGTGCGCGCAGTATGCTCTGCTCCCATCCGCGCCGGCCCTTCCATGGGTGGCGACCCCACGTCGCCTCACCGTACACGGCTGGGGCATAAGCCATTCGGCGCCACACGGCACGGCAGACGAGGCGCCCCGGGTCACGATGTACCAGGCCGACTCACTGGACAGTCTGCGCGAGGCCGTGCGCACACGCCAAACGTTGGGTGCAGGCCAGTGGCGCCTCGTGGGTACCGGCGACCTCGAGGCGAAGATACTCGCGGCATCGATCCCCGATGACGTTGGGCGGGGCATGCTCCCGCGGGAAATCGCACGCGGGTGGTGGCTTGGTCATGGGCCGGCTGCCGAAGCGGCGTGGGTCTTCACGGGCGCAGCGGCGGCATATCCCGGTGCCGGAAGCGCACTGCTGCGTGCCGTACCTTCCGTTGCCGATGCGCTCGCCCAGCGCGCGCCGCGCCTCAGCGCGCGCCTGCCGCAACTCCTTGGTAGCGCGTCGCTGTCGCTGATCGACCAGCTGGCCCTCGCCACGCTGACGTCGCAGGCACAGGCGATCCTGCTCGGACAACTCGGCATGCGCCCCGACGCCTGTCTCGGCCTGTCCAGCGGAGAGACGAATGCGCTCTTCGCCAGCGGCGCGTGGAGCGACCCCGATACGTTGTTCGACGCGGTGACCGAATCAGGCATGTACGACCTGCACCTGGCGGGCGAACATCGCACGCTGCGCGCAGCGCGCGGCCTCGGACGCGAAGACGCGGCCGAATGGCGCACGTTTCGTGTCTGGCATCCGGTGTGCGCGCTGCGCGAGGCCATTGTGGCCACGGAATCTGGGACGCCGGTGGACGTGGTACGGCTGCTACTCGTGCATCATGCGCGGGATGCGGTCATCGGTGGTACCGCCGCGGCGTGCCGCGCTCTGCTGGACGAACTCGGCGCACGGGCAACGCCCCTCGGTCACGACCTCGTGGTGCACTGCCCTGAGCTCGAGCCCTTCGCTGACGTTTGGTACGCCGTGCATCACCGCCCGACCACGACCATCACTTCGCCGCGGCTATACGCGAATGCCTCAAATGCCGCGTTCACACCTACGGCGGACCGGTGCGCGGCGAACCTGCTCGCGCAGGCGCGTACAACGGCGGTGTTCGATGCGACGGTGGAACGTGCCTACGCCGACGGCGTACGGGTGTTCGTGGAAGTGGGTCCGCGCGCCGCGTGCGCTGCGTGGATCAGTGAGATTCTTGGCGACCAGCCACATCTGGCCGTCGCCCTCGATGGGGCACATGGTACACTGCGTGACACGGCCGGGGCGCTAGCGCGTCTGGCCGCCGCCGGTGTCGTGCCCGACCTCTCCGTGTGGAACACTGCAATGGATGCTGTCCGTGTGCTGAGCACGCGTGAAGTCGCGTCGACCGATGGGCCGTTTATCCAGATACCGGCGTATGTGCCGCCGAAGACGCTGGATGCACCGGCGCCGCGGGGCGACATTCCTCATGCCCCGTTGTTGGCGCCCATCCTCGCCGATCAGCTGCACGCCGTAGCGTCTGCAGCACCCGTGCCAGCCATCACATCAACGGGCATCTTGCCGGTTGGCGCCAGTGACACCCCTCGGGTTGCGCTCGCGCAGCATGCCGGCGTGTTCCCCATGTGCGGTGCGGTCGCGGCACTCGCCGGGACGCAACAGGCGCTACTCAAGGTGCAGGAGTTGGCCGTGCGCGCTCTGAGTGCGCAGGCAACACGAGCTGGGACTCAGCGCATGGCCCCGCCCCTTCCCTCGCCCGCGGCGGAAGTTCCCACTACCGTCGCCCCCCCCACATTCGTGGCCGATGGACCGAGCGCAGACCTGGCGACGGTTGCGCCGTGCGTCTTCCCAGGCCCGTCGTTCTCGAGAGAGCAGTTGGAGTATCTCGCGCACGGCAAGATCTCCACGCTATGTGGCCCGCAGTTCGAGAAGCAGGACGCATGGCGCCGGCAGGTCCGCATGCCGCGCCCTCCCCTACTGCTCGCCGATCGCGTCCTTGGCATCGAGGGCGAGCCCGGATCGATGTCGACGGGCCGCATCTGGACCGAGACGGATGTCACGGCCGACGCATGGTATCTCCACAACGGCCGCATGCCGATGGGGATCATGATCGAGTCCGGCCAGGCTGACTTGCTGCTCATCAGCTGGCTCGGCATCGACCTCACGCATCCAGGCGATCGCGTGTATCGGTTGCTTGGCTGTGAACTGACGTTCTCCGGCGGCCTGCCGCAGATCGGCGAGACGCTCCACTACGCCATCAACATCACCGGCCACGCCCGTCACGGCGACATCGGGCTGTTCTTCTTCAACTACGACTGCCAGGTCGATGGCCAGGTGCGGCTGAAGGTCACGAATGGACAGGCTGGCCTCTTCACCGATCAGGAGTTGGCGGACAGCGCGGGCATCCTGTGGGAGCCGCTCGAGGATGTGCCGGACGCCGCGGCCCCGCTCGCCGGGCCGCGTCCGGGCGTCACGGTTCGACCCGCGTACTCCGCCGAGCAGGTGGCCGCGTTCGCCAGCGGCGATGTGCAGACGGCATTCGGCGAAGGGTTCCAGCGCGCGGTCAGCCATACCCGCACGCCCCGCATTCCGTCGGGAGACATGCGGCTCTTCCGCGAAATCGTGGAGATGGATCTTACCGGTGGACCGTGGGGCCGTGGCTATCTCAAGGCCACCCTGCCCATCACGCCCGATCACTGGTTCTTCGACGGGCACTTTCACAATGACCCGTGCATGCCCGGGACTTTGATGCTGGAGGGGTCGCTGCAGACGCTGGCCTTCTACCTCGCGGCCCTTGGACTGACCTCCGACAAGGACGGTTGGATTTTCGAACCGGTACGCGACCTGCCGTACACGCTGCGCTGCCGCGGACAGGTCACCCCGTCGTCACGCGAGCTGGTGTATGAGGTGTTCGTGGCGTCGATCACGGACGGCGATGAACCCACCATCGTGGCCGACATCCTGTGCACTGTCGACGGCCTCAAGGCGTTTCATTGTCGGCGCATGGCGCTCAAGCTGGCGCCGGATCATCCGCTGTCGAATCGGGAGATCGCCGAGATCGTCGACGCGCCAGGACCGGTCGTGGAGATCGATGGATTCCGCTACGGTCAGGCGTCGCTGCTCGCGTGTGCCACAGGGCACCCGGCGCAGGCCTTCGGCAAGCTGTACTCCACCTTCCCAGAAGGGATGCGTGTGCCCCGGCTGCCGACCCCGCCATACCACTTCATGAGCCGCATCGCGAGCATCAGCGAGCCGCCCGGCGGAATGAAGGCGGGCGTCACGGTGGAAGCGGATTACGACCTGCCACCGGACGCGTGGTACTTCACCGCGCGCGAAGGTGGGCGCATGCCGATCGCGGTGCTGGTCGAAGTCGCCCTGCAGCCGTGCGGATGGCTGGCGTCGTACGTCGGCTGCGCCGTGCACGAAAAGGGTGAGGTATTCTTCCGTAATCTCGACGGCAAGGGCACGATTCACCGTCCGCTGCTCGCCACCGACGGCACGGTGCGCGTGAAATCCACGCTCACGACGCTTTCGAAGGCGGGTGGCGCGACACTGGTGTCGTTCGCGGTGCAGTGCACCGTGCGCGGCGAGCCGGTGTACGACCTCACCACCACGTTCGGCTTCTTCCCTGGCGCTGCGCTTGCCGGTCAGGCGGGGTTATCCGCCACCGATGAAGAGCGCGCCCTCGCCGCGCGGCTAGGCGGCGCGGATTTGCTGGCCGGGCTCGACCCGCGGAGCCGTGCGGCGCTGCCCTCCCTGCAGCTTCGCATGTGCGAGCGCGTCACCGTGCGCGAGCAGGATGCAGAGGGACGCACCCACCTGCTGGGTGAGAAGACCGTGCGACCGAGCGAGTGGTTCTTCAAAGCGCATTTCTACCGCGATCCGGTGCAGCCGGGATCGCTCGGAGTGGAAGCGCTGATCCAGCTCGTGCAGGCGCATCTCCTGCTCGATGGTGCGGCGGTCGCCATTCCCAATGGCCTCTTCACCGACCTGGTGTCGGAGCAAAGCAGCTGGCAGTTCCGCGGCCAGGTGCTTCCCGAGTCGAAGGACGTGGCGCTCACGGTGGAGTGTGAGCCGATCGTGCGTACGCCCACGTCGTGGTCGGTACGCGCCACCGGCTCGGTGTGGGTCGATGGGCGTCGCATCTATCACGTTAAGGGCATTCTGATCGAATGGGCAGCGGCCCCACAGGCCCCGCCGTCCATCCGGCTCGACGCGGCCACGCAACCCTGGTGGAACGATCATCGCCCCACCTATACCGCACCGGTCGCCCCGGGCATGGCATCGCTGTCCCTGGTGCTCGAGCATGGGGCCGCATCGTCAGCCGAACGCGTGATCGCCGTCGAAGATCTGGTGCTGAAGCAGTGGTTGCTGCTCGATGTCCCTCGCACGCTGTCGGTCGAGCGCGACGGGCCGGCGGTGCGGGTGATCGACGCCACGACGGAGCGCGCGGTGATCGCCGAAGGGTCGGTGCAGACGGGAGCGAACTATCCCGAGGCGCCCACAGCGTTCGCACCGCTGGCCGATGCGGAACCGGTCACCGACCTGTACACGAGCGGCGCCCTGTTTCACGGCCCTGCCTATTTCCGGGTGACCGCGGCCCGCCGTTCTGCCCACGGCGCCGACGCCACGGTCGCATGGGATACCATCGCCGACGCGCGCGAGCGAGTGTCGCACATCGTACTCGATGCCGCGCTGCACGTCGTTCCGCACGATACCATGGCGATGTGGTTCCCCGAGGTGGCGCCACAGCAGGTGGCGTATCCGGCGCGCATCGAACGCTTCACTTTGTTTGCCGACGCCCCGCGAGAGGGGGTGAGTGAGGTGCGCATCCGTCCGACCGGATATCATGGCGACTCGCCGCGCTTCCCACGCGTCTCGGTGCATTTCCTTCACGCCGGGACGCTCTGGGCCGAACTTGTCCTCGTCGAAGTCTGCCTTCCGGCCACACGCCTCGGTGCCCTGCCGGGGCCGGCGCGTCGCGCGTTTTTGCGTGACGGGACGTTCGTCTCGGCGGCCCGCCTCAGCGACGAAATCGATGGGGTGACTCGTCTCGCCGCGCGCACGCTGGCCGAAGCGGACTGGCTGCCCGGGACCGTGGCGCAGATTTTCGGCCTGTCCACCGACGAGTCGTCGGCACGCCGCACGCACGCAGTAGCAGCCAGAGAGCACGCCGCGGCGCGCCTGCGCGTGCATCCCCGAGACATCAGCGTGTCGTCGGACGGTGACGTGCGTTCGCCCCGGTTGCCGCTGCTCGACTATCAGGTGACCATCGACGGTGACACCAAAGCGGCGGTCGTACGCGATGCATCGCCTCCGGGATTGTCGAGATCGGCCATTGACCGGTGGTGGCACGCGAACGGCTGGAACAGCGAGCGTCCGGAGTTGCGCCCGTTGTTCATGGAAACCTGCCTGCAATTCGTACGGAGCCTACGTGTCGTCGACCCCGCGGCGCTGGCGGCAGCGCGCCATCGGCCCCTGCTTTTCGTGGCCAACCATCAGGTCGCGGTGGAATCGATGCTTGCGGGCATGCTATTGCCGGCCGTGGTCGGACGACCGCTGCTTGCGTTGGCGAAGATCGAGCATCTGTCGACGTGGGTCGGCAAACTCGCGCTCGGACTCAACGACGTGTCACGTGGCCCGGCCATCACGTTCGTCGATCGCAGTCGTCAGGCGGAGATGCTCGCCAAGCTCTCTGCCATGGCAGCCACCGCTCACGAGGGGGAGCGCGCTCTGCTCGTCCACGTTGAGGGAACCCGATCGCAGCGTGGAGGGCAGCCGGTGTCGACGATCAGTGGCGTATGGTTCGACCTCGCGGTGCGCTTCGGCCTGACGATCGTTCCACTCCGCTTCTGCGGTGGCCTTCCGTTTGCCGGCGTGAGCGAACGCCAGGAGTTCCCCGTGGGCTATGGGGGGCAGGAGTTCGTGATCGGTCGTCCCATTGACGGCGCCGACCTCGCCGCGTTGCGACTCATTGAGCGTCGCGATCTCGTACTTGCGGGCTTGGCGGAACTTGAAGGCTTCGACCACGAGCCCGTGGGAGAGCCCGACTTCGCCGCGCGGCTGGTCGAGACGCAAGCGCGGTGGCAGCTCGACGAAGTTCGAGCCGCGTTCCTGCTGCTCAAGGCGCGCGCGGACGGATGGCCGCTCGATGCGACCGGACTACCCGTAAGGTTGCCGCCCTCAAACGACCAGGACGCCTTCTGGCAGTGGTTCGCCGCGCGAGCCCCTACCGACTGACCGAACTTGACGCGCTCACTTTTCCTGAGCGCGCCAAACCCCGTCCCATCCGTCGCCCGGAGGCTGGTTCCGGAACTGCGCACTTCGGGCGCGCATCACCAGCGACGGGCCGTCGGCCGGATCGATTTCGAGGCACCGCTGGAAGCAACGGTCGGCCGCATCGTACCGACGCTCGCGGTAGAGCGCGAGCCCCTCCGCATACGTGTCAACCAGTTGCTGCTGCATTACCGTCAGCTGGCCAGCGGGCGCGAGCAGCTCGAACACCCGGCTCGGTTCCGCCTTTCCCACCACGGCTACAAGGTCGATCTCCCGCGCTTCGACGGCCGTACGCGCGAACCGATAGGTGTCCTCGGAGATCATGATCGTGGTCCCGTACGCCTTGTTTAACCCTTCGAAGCGCGACGCGAGATTGACCGTATCGCCAATGACCGTATACGACATCGCTGTCTCCGAACCGATGGTGCCCAATACGACCTCGCCGGTGGCGATGCCCATACGAACGACTAGGTCGGGCACATCACGCCGCAAGCCGATCAGGTCCGAGAGCTCCGACCGCAGGGTGACCAGTGCCTCCCGCTGGGCCAACGCGGCGAGACAGGCCTTGACCGGGTGCAAATCGTCGGACACGAATGGCGGGGCCCAATACGCCATTACCGCATCGCCGATGTATTTGTCAATGATGCCGTCGTGCGCCTGAATTGCCTCGGACGACAGCGTGAAGTGTCGGTTGAGCAGGCGCACGATCACCGCCGGCGTGAGCTGCTCTGACAGCGAGCTGAACCCCTTGATGTCCGAGAAGAAGATCGTGACGTTGCGGCGCTCGGCCGCGTTGCTTCCGCCCCCGCCGAGGAGCTGCGCCACGACCTTAGGATCGACGAACTTGCCAAACGTGTCCCGGATCTGCTCCTTCGCGCGCAGCTCCATGACCATGTGATTGAAGGCGTGCGTGAGCTGCCCAACCTCGTCCACGGATGCGACGTGTATCGGTTCCATCACGAGTCCATCCTGAAGGGCACGCGTGTTGGAGACGAGCTGTCGTAACTGTCGTACGATGCGCGCCGCGAGCACGTACGCCGCGACGAGCCCCACGAGCGCCGAGACCACGAACAACAGGATCGTGAGCAGTCGCGCGGTGCGCCCGATGTCGGCCGTCTGCATCACCGCGGATTGGGCGAGGGCGTTCAGGTCGGTGCGTACGGAGTCGAGATCGTCCAGCGCAGCGCCATCGAAGCGGCCATTACCACGGGCCAGCGCGAGCCCGTCTTCTGCGCGTCCCGCCAGATACGCCTCGAAGATCTGCGCCACGATCGCCTGCAGCGGTTCCATCTTGGCGCGCATGACTTGGAAGCGCCCTTGCACATTCGCGAAAACGAGGCGGTTACCCACATCGTTCTTCGAATCGGCGACGGCGTTTCTGAGCAGGGCATCCGTCGAGTCGAACCGCGCGCGCAGCCGGGCATTCAATTGTTGCCGCTCGCCGTTCAGGACCCGCACCATGAGCGGGTCTCGCCCCCCGCTGCTGATTAGTCGCGCCAGCGTCAGACGATACTCGGCGGCATCCACCTCGGTCTTGCCGGCCAACGCCGTCAGCGGTAGGTGGTACTTCGCCATGCTCCCCAGCTGCGTGTTGATGTGCCGCTCGAGCCGCACCGTCACCCCAATGGCGATCCCGAAGAGCAGGAGGAGGAGGGTGAACAGCGCGAGAATCTTGAGACGGATGGTCATGACGCAGCGGGGAGAAGGGTTGTTCCAATCTACCCGCACAATCCCGATCAGACAGCCGCGTCGGCTATCCAAATTCATGCCTACGGATAAGTATTAAACCGATGATTTCCGCGATCCTGCCATGAACCGCGCAAACAGCGACCGTCCCGCCCTTGAGGCATTCGTTTTTCTGGCGTCCCTGACGCCTGATGAGCGGGAGGCGGTCGCGCGCGACGTGGTCCCCGTCAGCTTTGGCGCTGGTACCGCGATCGTTCATGAGGGGGATCGCAACGCAACGGCTTTCCTGATAACCGAGGGCGAGGTGGAGGTTCGCACCACCATCGTCGGGAGTACGCGCACCGCGGTGGTCGCCATACTCCGGGCGGGGGACGTCTTCGGGGAAATGAGCCTCCTCACCGGCGATCCGCGTCGGGCGTCGGGCGTCGCGCGTACCCCGGTAACGGCGTTCCGCCTCGAACGCGATCCGATAGAGGCGTGCCTGCGTGCGCGACCGGCCCTCGTTGAGGTGATGGCCGACGAGATGTCAAGTCGCCTGCTGACGCTGAGAACCGCACAAGGCGTCGAAGACGAGTGCATCACCGGGGGGACGGCGCGTGTTCGGCTGCGCCAAGGGCTCATCCGTCGAATCAGGCGCACGTGCATGCTCGATCACGTCCCCGCCGAGGTTGCCCACGATGACGCGGTCCTCGTCCGTGGACGGTTGCTCTTTCTCTTTCCGCGACCCGGTGGAGCGGACGCCCCCCTGCATCACATCGCAGTGGAAGTGTGGCGGATCGACCCGACCGAACAGCGACTTGGCGCCGCGCTGACGGACTTGGACGGTCGGTTTGCGATTCCAGTGCACGCTGGCCGCTCGCTCCACACTGTGGAGCTACGAGTGCTCGAATCGCAGCACACGTACACGGAGCGCGGAGAACTGGTCGAGCAGTGGCAACAGGTACACGTCGCTCGAACGACCTGGGTCGAGGGAGCCTCCGCGGTGGAGTTTGGCGACGTTCGGGTACCCTATTGGGAGTACGCCCCCGACGCTGACACCCCGCGCACATTTTTTCTGGAGCACGGCGACCCTCCGCAGCACCACCCGGCCGGCCGCGCCCTGGTCATGCTGCAAACCGTCGGCCCCATCGAGCGCATCAAGCAGAATCATCTTCGCGCGTGTCGCGAAGGTGATCATGCGCCCGACCTCGATCGCATCCAGAACGACTATCCGGAGAATCTCACGCGGCGCTGTGAGCGCGAGTCGCCAGGGGTGACCCGCAGTGATGCCTGGTTCGGCGATCGCATGCTCAACGGGATGACGGCCTCCGTCTTCGACCGCGTGGATGAGCGGCCGGAGCAGTTCCGCATCTATCACCATTGGAACGGCTACGATCAGAACGGCGTGTATGCCCTTCCGAACGTCGACATGCGCTTCGTCGCAGCCGGGGACTCGCTCGTGCCGGTGGAGATCACGCTACAGGTACGCGACTCCGGAGTCGCCGGTGCGCACGCACCGACCCAGCGGATCACGGCGCGTCCGGCCGACGGCCCCCTCTGGCTGCAGGCGAAACGCATTGCCCGCACCAGTGCCGCGCTCGTTGCCGAACTCGATCAGCACCTGGTCAGTACACACCTGAACGTCGAGCAGTACGCGATCGCTGCGTACCGGAACCTCCGGCGCAACCCGATTCGGATGCTGCTCTTCCCCCACATACGAGATGTGGCACTCTCCAACCGCACGGCCGATGGCCTGCTGCTTGGCGCGACGGGATTTCTCACCCGCGCCACGGCGCTGAGCGCCGCAGGGCTACAACAGCGCATCCGTGATGTCCTCGGCTCGCTCGACTGGCGAGATTGGCGGCCACAAGTGCCGGTGTGCCCTGCGCATCGGGCGGCTCGTGCCGGGCAGCTCTTCTGGGCCGTCCTTGGCGAATACATCGACGATTTCTTCGCTCAGCATGCCGACGGGATCGCAGAGAACTGGCGTGAGATCCGTTTGTTCTCCGATGACCTGACCGCGCATGCCATGCCCGCCTTCGTGTGTCGGTTTCTGCGTGCGACGGTAGCAGGGCGTTCGGCCGACCAGTGCCCGTGGTTCAACACGGACGAGCGCATGAATCTCGAAGCCCATCGCCCCGATGTGGATGAGGCCCCACGCGCTATCCACCCGCTTACGCACAACGACTCGCCGGAGGCGTCGGACTGGGCGGCTCTCAAGCAGTGCTGTCGGTACGTCATCTACCACGCGACCTTCAAGCACACCTGGGCGAATCAGCGCCAGTACGACGAAGGCGGAGAGCTCCGCTATGCGACACTGAGCCTCCGCTACGGTCGCGCCGGCCTGTTCGGCCCCGAAGACGACGAGACTATGTTGCCGCCGCCCGCCGTCGCCTCCGAGCTGCTGTGGATCGCATACATGCTATCGCATGCGGTATACGGTCGAATCATGCAAAACGAGGATCGGGACATTCCCCCATCGCTTCGCGAGTTGCTCGGGCGTCGTCGTGCGCAGTTCGCCGACGTCGGATTCGACATTGACTGCATTCAATCGCGAACCAACATCTGAGGCTCTCAGGTCATGACCGATCATCTTCGCGCCATATCCGAACGGGTGACGACACTACTCGGACCGCTAGGCTGGACAGACGCTGGCGAGACTGCAGCACACGAGATGGCATCACGTTTCACGGAAGTCCGACTTGCCGCTGGAGAGGTGCTGATCACTGCGGGCGAACTCGGTGAGGAACTCTTTCTGGTGGAATCCGGCACGCTGGATGTGATGGCCAACGTGGCCGGGCGCATCGTGGCCGTCGGTCAGGTGCTGCCGGGGCAGGCCGTCGGTGAGATGCAATTCGTACTCGGCGGACGACGAACCGCCACGGTTCGCGCCAGTACGCCGGTCGTCGCCTTTCGTCTGGCCCGCAATGATTTCGAGGAACTTCAGCGGCAATGGCCTGCGCTACACGGGAACCTACTGTCCCTCACCCGCGAACGCATCTATCGCAGCCAGCTTCGTGGTGCGGTGTCGCGCACCTTCGCCGACGCACCTCCGGCCTTCGCCGAGGAACTGGAGCGGGTCGCGGAATGGGTAGAGTTGCGCTGTGGCGACGTATTGTTTCGTGAGGGGGACGCCGCTGACGGCTGGTATCTCATCGTCACAGGTCGGCTCCGTGTCATCAAGGAAGCCAATGGATCGTCCCCGGCGCGTATTCTGCAGGAAGCCGGTGCAGCCGAGAGTCTTGGCGAAATGGCCATCCTCTCCGGTGCCCCGCGCGCGGCCACCGTGGTGGCGCTTCGGGATTCGCTTGTCGCCCGTATTCCGACAGAGGATTGCCTCCGCATCGCCCAAGGTCATCCGCAGCTGCTGTTGGCGATCAGTCGCACCCTGATCTCGCGCTTGCATACCCCCACACAGAGCCCGCGTCGCATCGACCGGTTGGTCGTAGCCCTCCTGCACACGACACGCAATCCGATCCTCGACAGCTTCGCACGCGATTTCTCAGCGGCTCTGCGACGGATCAGGCCGACGGCGCATGTGACGCCGGCGATGCTGACCGAGACGGGCGTGCTGGGTGAAGGCGCAAGACTCGATGCGGGACATCCTTCGTGGCTGCGCTTCCGCGGATGGCTCGAGTCGGTGCTCCTCGACGAGCCATTCGTCGTACTCGATCTCGGGCCAGACGAGTCGGTTGCGGCCGAACACATGATCGGCCAGGCAGACCATGTGGTGCTCCTCGGCGACGCCAGCTCGAAGATCGAGCATTCTGAAGTGGTGCAAGGCGTGTTTGCTGCTGGCACGCCCCGTCACTATCGGCGGCACCATACGCTGGTGCTCGTCCATCCCGCCGGCACGCGCCACCCCCGCGGAACGCGTGCGTGGCTCGACACCTGCAACGTAGACCGGCATCTCCACGTGCGTGTCGACCGGGCCGAGGATGCTGCCCGTGTGGCACGCGCCCTGACCGGGCGCTCCATCGGCGTGGTGCTTGGTGGCGGCGGCGCCCGCGGCTTTGCGCACCTCGGCGTGATCCGAGCTTTCCGCGAGCTTGGCCTTCCTGTGGACTACGTGGGCGGCACCAGCATGGGCTCCATCATGGCCGGTCAGGTTGCCCTTGGCCTCAATCACGAGGAATTGGTCGCACTCAATCGTCCGATCGTGGCGCTACGCCCATTCAATGAATACACGGTGCCCGTCGTGGCGCTGCTCAAGACGGAGAAGATCGCCCAGAGTGCCAAGATGGCCTTCGGCGACACGCTCATCGAGGATCTCTGGCTACCGTACTTCGCCGTGTCCGCCAATCTGACGACAGCCACCCCGTGCATTCACGAATCCGGACCCACGTGGCTGGCCACACGCGCCAGTGGATCGCTTCCGGGCATTGCCGTGCCCGTCGTTCAGAACCGGGAGTTGTTGGTGGACGGAGGTATCGTCGACAATTTGCCGGTCGGCATCATGCACGACCGCTGCGGTGGCGGCCCGGTGATCGCGGTCGATGTAAGTCCGGCGGAAGACCTGCGCATGACGCGTGACGCCTTTCCGTCCCAGTGGGCCCTTCTCGGTGAGCGCATTCGTCCGGGGGCCCGCTCCAAAGAGCTGCCTAGCATTGCCGACATCCTCATGCGGACAACGCTCCTAGCCAGCGCGGCGCAACGCGAGCGCAGCTGGCGCGAGGCGGATCTCGTACTCAATCCGCCCATCGAAGCCTTTGGCATGCTCGCCTTTGAGCAACTCGACACGCTGGTCGAAATCGGCTATCAGCACGCCATGAGCAAGGCGGAGCAGATTCGCGCGTTGATCGTTTGACGCTTCCCTGAAGGGCCGGGCTCCCAAACGGCCCATACGCTGCAGGCCCGTTGTTCTTTCCCGCACCAACGTCCCCGCACCAACGTCCCCGCACCATCGTCCCCGCAGCACC
>Ga0164293_10000120_pt1 | contig 52564 bp, 40 predicted proteins | sample GEODES118metaG_FD_111487 | JGI IMG/M metagenome (GOLD analysis project Ga0164293, IMG submission 111487) | Eutrophic lake water microbial communities from Lake Mendota, Wisconsin, USA - GEODES118 metaG | ecosystem: Environmental > Aquatic > Freshwater > Lake | place: USA: Lake Mendota...
CTTCTGCGCCGTTCCACTTTTCATTCGGGTACTTCCAGTTACGAATTCAGGGCCAACAACCACTTCAACGGGAAATTCAGCTGCCGCTGAAACAGGAGCATTCGGATTACAGGTAATGGAACCGGTTACAATACCGGCCTTTCTGCACTGCTCCAGCGCACCGATCACATAAAGCGTAGTACCACTGGCAGCTATACCCACCACCACGTCTTTTTCATTCACTTCGTAAGCGCATAGATCCGCCCAGCCATCCTCTTTGCTGTCCTCCGCAAATTCAACGGCTTTGAACATCGCATGATCACCTCCGGCTATGATACCGATCACCAGGCCATGGGGTACGCCATAGGTAGGCGGACACTCACTGGCATCCACAACGCCTAACCTGCCGCTGGTACCAGCCCCAATATAAAAAAGCCTGCCACCGGCCAACATTTTATCAACGATGGCGGTCACCAGTTTTTCAATATCCGAAATGGAACGCTGAACGGCAACCGGCACCACCTGGTCTTCCTGATTGATATTGTCCAGCAGTTCCCTGATAGACATTTTTTCCAAATGCCTGTACTCAGAATCTTTTTCCGTGACTTTAATAAATTCCTTCATGGTAAGATCTAAAGTTTAACGATGATATTCAACAAGCCCCTCCATCGGATTTTTAAGGATCTTGCCAACCTCAAGTTCATAACCCGCAGCGATTCCCAATAACACATCCCGGAAACCGTAAGCTATACCACCAACAAAACACAATGGATAGTTCCAGCTTTCCCTGTACTTACAAATGTGATTGAAGAAAAAATCGTTCAGGCCGTCTTCAATGATGTTCTCGATCATGTAGTGCCCCCTGTTCTCCGCCAGAAAAAGAGCGAAGGAAGCGAGGTATCTATTGGGCAACGGCATCTTATACACGTTGTCCAGGATCTCCGAGGGCGTTGTTACATACTTAGCATCGAACCTGGACCGAAGATCTTCATCAAATGTGTTGTAAAGATAATACTGCAAGACCTTACGACCAAGGTAGGCTCCACTCCCTTCGTCCCCGAGCACATAACCCAACCCGGGAGAATTCTTTACTATTTTTTTTCCATTGTAGTAACAGGAGTTTGATCCGGTACCCAATATACATGCAACGCCTTTTTCATGGCCACAGACAGCCCTTGCCGCCCCCAACAGGTCGTGGTCCACAGACACCTTACAACCAGGGAAATGATGCTTAAGCGCTTTTTCAACAGACTTCCGGTTCACCTCATTCTTACATCCTGTGCCGTAGAACCAGACTTCATCGATCTTGTTTTTTCCAATTTCCGGCTTCAGTTGAACCTGAAGCACATTGATGATCTGTTCTGTATTGAGGAAATAGGGACTGATCCCATCTGTAAAAATTGTCTTCTTCCTGCCCTTACCGATGATGCACCACTCCGCTTTTGTAGATCCGCTGTCTGCAATCAATTTTATGGCCGGCATATTTATTTCAACTTATTTAGGGAAATTCGTGTTTTCTTACCCAAGGTACAAGGTTAGTAATGAATAATAAAAAATTACAGGTCTGGTTTCCCTTCTTCTTTGCCATCTCTATGGTCATTGGTATGTTCCTGGGATATAAACTCAGGGACAAGATGCCCTGGAGCACAAATATCCTTAAGGTCAGTGCGCCCGGACAAATGCAGGAAGTGATGGACCTGATCAAGGGCCGGTATGTTGACCCTGTGAACACCGATTCACTTAGGGAGCTCGCTATCGAAGAAGTATTATCCGGACTGGATCCACACTCAGTCTATATCCCTTCCCGCGAATTGCAGTCTGTCAACGAAGACCTGGCCGGCCGATTCGAAGGTATTGGTGTTGAATTCAACATCTTCGACGATACCGTCCATATCATCAATGTGCTGCGCGATGGTCCAAGCGATAAGGCAGGAATACTCGCAGGCGACAGGATACTCACCGTAGAAGATAAGAAAGTGGCCGGAACACGGATCACCAGTGACAGCATACGAAAGCTGCTCAGGGGCCCCAGGGGAAGCAAGGTAGGTATAACGGTGCAGAGAAATGAATCTCCACTGCCTGTTAACATCACCAGAGGTTTCATTCCGCTGTTTGCCATTGACGCATCGTATATGATCGATGATCAAACCGGCTATATCAGGCTGAATAAGTTCTCCGAAAGCGCGTTCAAGGAATTCATGGCTGCTTTGGAATCTCTTCAGAAAAAAGGAATGAAAAGCCTCATCCTCGACCTTCGCGAAAACGGAGGTGGCATCCTTACCGAAGCCGTTGAAATGGCTGATGAATTTCTGGATGGCGATAAGCTGATCGTGTACACTGATGGACGCAACAGTCCGAAAAGAGAATATAAGTGCAGGCGCCGGGGGCTTTTTGAACAAGGGAAACTTGTTTTATTACTCAATGAAGGATCGGCTTCAGCAAGTGAGGTTCTCGCAGGCGCCCTGCAGGATTGGGACCGGGCTACGATCATTGGCCGACGGAGTTTTGGCAAGGGCCTGGTGCAGGAACAGTATTCTCTGACAGATGGTGCTGCCTTGAGGTTAACGGTAGCAAGGTACTACACCCCCTTAGGCAGAAGCATTCAAAAGCCATACGATAAAGGCATACTGGACTACAATGAAGATATCCTGGAACGCTACCATCGCGGTGAGTTGTCCAGCGCCGACAGCAGTAAGGTTGGCACCGGTAAAACATATACTACAAAAAACGGGAAGAAGGTTTACGATGGAGGGGGAATAACGCCGGATGTTTTTGTAGGATTTGATACCACTGCCGTGGACTCTCTGGTTACATCGATGTACCGAAAAAACACCCTCAGCAGATTTGTATACCAGTACTATGTCAGAAATAAAAATGTTTTCCAGGTATACAAACAACCTGATCAATTCGAAAAGACCTATGCCATTCCAAAAGAGGTGATGCAGCAATTGTCAGATTTTGCCATGGCAGATTCCATCAACCTCAAATCTCTTGGCGACAAAGACAGGCTGTTTGTAGAGCGCAGATTAAAATCACTCTTCGCCAGGCAGATCTGGAGGAATGAAGGATTTTATGAAGTAGCCAATGCCCAGGATCCAGTGATCAAAAAAGCGCTTGAGGTGGTCAGCCAGTAGCCTTTCTGATGATGTAGATCACAGAGCTACAGTTTTCTGTTCGCCCCATTGCAGAAAAATTCGATACCATGCCCTGCCAGGATGCAGAAAGTATGTTTTCCTTACCGCAGCGATATTTCTCACTCAGCATGGCCACATAAAAACTGTCAAACCACATTGGGGCAAGGGCCTCTACTTCAAGACCGTGTAATTTCATTAACTGTTTCACAGATGCCGGCGAGAAATGGTAAAGATGCCGCGGTACATCATAAGCCGCCCAGCCTTCCTGATAATGATCAGCATCACCAGACGTATAATTGGGCACTGCCACAAATAACAGCCCATCTTGTTTCAACAAATTCGAGATCGACTTCAGGTAGCCGTGAAGGTTATGTACGTGTTCAAGAACGTGCCACATGGTGATGGCATCATAACTGCGGCCTAAACTGGATAGCGCGGTTGAGGGAAGTACTGGAACTCCCCGTTTTTCAGCGATGTCCCGGGCGCCAGCGTCGGGCTCTAATCCCTGCACTTCCCAGCCTGCTTCTTTCATTACCTGTAGAAATGCGCCGGTGCCGCATCCAATGTCCAGCAGATTACCGGCAGACTTTCGGGTACGTGTGCAAATCATCTTCTTTTTTTGCTGCAGGGTAAAGGTTCGAACCGCATGATAAGCCATGTTGATGGATCCCTTTTTGGTTTCCGTATGGGAAATGTAATCGTCTGACAAATAATATGGCCCGATCTCCTGTTCTCCGGGAACGTCCTGCGTAAATCTGGCAGTACAGGAACTGCATTCCCAAATGGAAAACAGCTTGCCGCTGACGGTGTGATCCCTGGCTTCAAAAACGGGTTTGATCAGATGACTGCTGCACAAAGGACATCCCTGGTGATGGATCATCTATTCGGCGGGTTTGAATTGATATTGCAGGGGCTTTTCGGCCGGAACTAAACGACTTTCCCTTGCGGAACGAAACTTATACTCATTGCGTACGAGGCTGAAGAGAATCAGCAAGGATGCTACCGCGGCAATCACTGCGGCTGAGATCCACCAACTTGCTCTTGCCTCTACAACCGTTTCTTCATCTGCCTGCGTTTCAACGATCGGCATTTCGTATTCGCCCTGTGGTTCCGGCTCCCGGTATTCTCGCCATTCATACGCCCCTTGTACATCAGGATAAAAAGGATAACGCATATCACCAGACTCGAAAATCAACTGCCCGGCATCATTATGCTGGAGCCTGCCCATTCCGCCCCACTCGTACCTCTGCCCTTTCATGAGCATATCATTTATCTCCTGGGAAAAATGATTCACCACGCCGATGGCTTCCCATTCGGTGATGTCTTTTTTTGCTGCAACATAGGCGAACACTGCCTTCGAAGGGATGTCGTTCAAAGAATCATATTTGATGGTATAAGAGGGCGCCACAATGATTCCTGCATGGCCGTCGACATGAGCAGGTATCCTGTTCATAACAAAGCCTCCAATTCCCGGAAGGTTTACAGCCTGCTGCTGTATAAAGAAACGCCGAAGCAGCTCAGCCGTGTCAGCTGTTGTAGTCATTGGGCAAATATAAAGAATCGGGAATTACTGATTGAACCTGTAAATACCGCCGATCAGCATGTTGAAACCGTAGTTATCGTACTGGTTCCACCGCTGGTAGGAGGAATTGAATACATTATTGAACTGGGTCCATAAGAAGATGTTCCTGGTTACCTTGAATTCCAGTCCCGCATTCAAATCGATCGCTCCCGGGGAACGGCCTGTTGAACCTTTTTTATTGGTGTATAAGGGACCATCCCACAGAAAGAAATCGCTGGTCAGCCATAGATCTTTCAGGATATTCCACCGCAGATTTGTTGAAAATTCAAGCGGGATCAGCCCCCATGGCCGATCCTCGGTTCGTTGATCATTGAACTTATACCAATTGAACCTGGCAGAAAGGGAAAAACGTTCGGCCTCCACAATGCCAAATTCACCCTGGAGCTGTATAGCTTTCAGCGACTCTTCAAAGATCACGTTGAATGATCTTCCACTGGCCGTATCGTTTACGAAGAGCGGCACATTCCGGAGTTCCGCATACCCCACCTTGGCACTGTATGAAAAGTGGTCGAGGATGGTCCCCTTGAACCCCACATACCGCTCGATCATCCTGTTATTCTGCAGCGCCGTTGGAGCCGCCAGATAAGGATTGATCGATGCCAGGCGCTGGTAGGTACCCTTATTGAAATAGCTGATCCATCCACCCTGCAGGATCCATTTCTCTCCGGCCACCGGCAGATCTATGAGAATATTCGGCAGGAGTTTGAAAAAGCCGTTGTCCCAGGAGGGCGTCATCCCGGCATTGATCCTGAAATTTGGCGTGCGAAAAGAAAGCGCCAACGGTATGGTAAACAGGTTGTTTGAAATATTGTCTTTCCCCGAGGGTGAATACCGGGTCATATCCGCAACAAGCCCCAGTTTTAAACCGAAGGACTGGCCAATGAATTTTTCGACCGGCAAATCCAGTTTGGCGGTACTTTCACTGTTTTTACGATTGTCGGAAAACAAGCTGACGTTCAGCCGGGGATGGTAGGTAAGGCCAAACTCAGAAGGCACCGGATTCCTGATGCCTATCTCACCACCTATTGTAGAAAATCGCTGCAGCAGGTCATCTTTCTCAAAATTATATTTAGTCTGGTCGTACCCGTACTGATAAAATTTATCCTGCGCGAATCCAAGGTTCGCGTGCAACTGGACGTTTTCGCTTAGAGGGGTAAACAGATAACCACGCACTCCTGTTTCTGAATAATTCTGAAATGGTATTTTACCATTTGAAGAGATATGATTGGCGAGCAGGTTAATTCGGCTGACACCGGCTGGTACACTTAATCCCGCCTCCAGGAAAGGTGTTTGCAAGTTTCCATAGCCCGCTTTTACATAGTTGCTGTTTGCCCACTGCGATGATGAATCTGCCTTAAGGGCCAGCGGGCTCAGGGCTACGGGTGATAATTTTGGAAACACATTCTGCGCGGGTATGGTATACTGTAACCTTGGCCGGCTGGTATCAGCGGCGGGCGGCGTTGCATTGAAATTGATCTTGGCGGCATTGCGTAGCACGGGCTTGAACGATGAGGTGATCTCGATCGTTTTCTTACTCGTGTCTTGCGCATGTATTTGCTGCACAGTACATAAGGTCAGCAGTAACACAAATATTTTTTTTGGTCTGTTCATATCAGCAGTTAATGCATTATTTGTTTTTCTCTTCAGCGATCACTTTGGCCAGTTTAACTTCCGCTTCATTCTTCAGTTCGGTGATCTTACTGTTATCTACGATACTCTGCAGTGTTGCTTTGGCATTGAAATAATCTTTCTGCCGCAAGAATACTTCGCCCAGCAGTATATAGGCCTTAGTGATCCAGTAATCGTATGAGCCCGACTTGCTAATGGTCTCAAACGCGGCTTTCTCCGCGTTCTTAAGATCATTCAACTCCAGGTAGCTTGCCGCGATCTCATATCGGGCTTCAGCAGCGTAAGCGGCCTTACTTAAACCAACCACTGTTCGGTACTGTTGGATGGCTTCCGTGTGTTTGCCTTTGCTCTGGCTGAACTTTCCAAGCATCATCGCCGCCAATACCTTGTCATCCGTACTGATGGAACGCTCATTCAACAGATCGTTTGCGTTCTCTGCGCCCAACTCCCATTTCTGCAGCTGGTATTGACTCCTCAAAAGACCCCTCATGGCATCCAGACGGGCCTCACCATTGGCAGAAACCGATTTTTGAAGAGTGAAATATTTTTCTGCCCTGGCATAGTCTTTCAGCTCAAAGTAATTGATCCTTGCCGCCTGGGCGATGGCCTGCTCCGCATATTTATTAGGAGCACGGTCAGCAACTTGTTCAAAACCGGCTACTGCGTTTTTGAAATCCTTTCTCTTATGATAGATATCACTTCTAAGGTAAAGGGCATCGATAGAAAAAGCCCCATCGGGAAACTGCTGGAGATAGCTGTTGAACGACGTAAGGGCGCCGGCCTGGTCGCCGTTTGCATATCGGGTTTCAGCGGTAGTGTACGCCAGGGAGTCTTGCTGACTGGCAGTAACCGTCCTTCCGGATGCTTTAGCAAAATCTACGTATTCATTTGTTCGCCCTTCCTCCACAAAGATCGCCCGTGCACTTTCAAGTGCTTCATCCACCTCTGGTGAATTGGGGTATTCTGCGATCAGTTTTTTATAATTACTCAGGGCTTCCTTGTTATTATTCAGGTTGTAATGGGCGATACCTAATCTGAGGTAAGCACGCGGCTTCAGGGCATTCCCCTCACCACTGCTTTTTAATACATTATTGAGGAATGGAATCGCTTCCCTGAATTTCTCGTCGCCCAGATAAGAGTTGGCTATCTCCATATTCACAGGGCCTACCAGATCCGAGGTCGGGAATTTCCTCTCGAACGACTGCAGCAGCCTGATCTTTTCTGCTGAGCTTCCTACACCCGCGATCAATGCCAGCTGGTATGTGGCATAATCGGCCGATGGCCATGAATAATTAGCAGCCATAGTGTACATTGTTTTCGCCTTGGTAAACTCCCGGTTCATGAATGAACAGTCAGCACTGCGTATATGGGCATCACGGATCACTTCAGGCGAGTTAAGGGATACATTGCGTGCCACCTGGTCGAAATACCCCTGCGCCACTTTATAATTTTCCTTTCGGAGGTATGCATACCCTAAGTTATAATTGGCATGTTCAAGGGTGACCTCTCCTGAGCGGTATGGCGGTGCGGTCAAATAATTGTTGTAAAACTTAATGGCATCATCAAGTCTGTTTTGTTGGTATGCCATTTCGCCCTTCCAGAAATTTACCGGGGCCAGAACACTACCGTTGCCAGGCTCTTTCAATGCCTTATCCAACAGTGCGTTGGCGCCATTGATTTCCCCATCACTGATCAACTCCATGGCACGGCCATACAACACTTTCGGGTAAAGTTGTTTAGCGGCTGGCGATGGCGTTTTGAGAGACTCCAACAGGGTCAGGGCCTCCCTGAAATTGTTCGATCCGCTCAACAGGGCTACCATCAGTTCGCGCGCCTCGTTATTGTATGTAGAAGATGGGAACTGCTCCAGAAAATTACGCAACTCAGTGATGGCCACATCCTGAAAACCCAACTCGTAAGAAAGTTTACCGTAATTGAATAACGACACTTCCCTCTGTTCGGCATTGCTGCTATTATGAGCCGAAAATGAAAACGCATTCCGGGCATTGGTCTTCTGCCCGGTTTTCAGGTAGGCATCGCCAAGCAGGTACATTGCACTCTGACTAAGGGAATCACGGCCCTCCGTCAATTGCTTGAGGCCATCAATAGCCTTGCTGTATTGCTTTGCATCGTAATAACTGTAGCTGATCTGGTAGATGTCTTCCCTCGACAGCTTCTCCGTTTTTGAAGCATAGGCTTCTAAAAAAGGTAATGCTTTAGAAAAATTTTTCTTCTCAAAATACGCCTGCCCGATCATCCTTCTGAGGCCTGCATCATAATAGGAAGAAGAACTTTTCTTTAGCGCATTTTCTGCATATGCGAGGGCTTCTTCTTTCTTACCCTGCTGATAATAAATACTGGCGATATAATAGGGCACCACTTTCCCATACTCGGGATGATCCTCCACTTTTCTGAATGCTTCGAGCGCCTCATTATAATTTCGATCAGCGAATGCGAGGAAACCGTAATAATAATTAGCGTCTTTGAAATTAGGATCGTCTGGTGTGAGCCTAATGGTATTCAGCAGCGGTTTCGCTTTGTCAAATTGCTGCAACGTGAAATAACCATAGCCCTGATGAAACTTCATGTCGGCGATTTCCCGCTCACTAAGGTTCTCCGTGGTAGCCTGTTCGTACATCAGGATCGCGTTCCGGTAATCCTGCTTGCGGAAATGATATTCACCTAATTGAAAAGACATTTTCTGCTGCAGGGGTTGGTTATTCTGCAAGGCTGCAAAGGACTTAGCCTGGGCCGCTGCTGCTGGCTCGTTTTGTTTCAATCCGCAAACGATCGTGTAAAAGTCCACCTCTTCGTAGGCGATCCGGTAGTTGCTGTAGTCCGCCTCGTTCCTGTTCAATTGCAGATCGCGAAACAGAGGATAGGCAAGATCAAACTGTCCTTTCTGGTAAAGGTCTTTCGCCTTATGGTAAATCTCCAGGGGATCCGTATAAATACGGGACTGCTGCGAAAACGATTGAACAGAAATGATCAAAAGAAGAAGTATAGCCGAAATTCTTGAAACCATATTATTACCAAATGTCAACTAACTGATGTTATTAAAAAACTAAATGCTTAAAATTATGCCTACTATTAATGAGGCCAACTGGGTTATAAACTCTTGTGGATAAAAAATTGCGTCAATAGTCGTGAATCACCTCTTTTGCCAGTAATTTTTTGTTAAACCTTATTTTTGCCATTATGAAAAAATTGATCAGCATAAAATATTCCCCGTTCGCATTCAACCTCGCCATGTTCATTCTAAGGGTTGGATGCGGGGTACTGATGATACCGTATGGGTACGACAAACTCGTTCATTTTGCCCAGTACAAGTCGGGCTTCATGAACTTCCTGGGCATTGGATCTACCCTATCCCTTGCGCTGGTTGTTTTCGCTGAGTTTTTTTGTTCTATTTTCCTGATCATGGGTTTATTTACCAGACTGGTTGCCGGGATTCTGATGTTTGAAATGGCGGTAGTTGTTTTCGATGCCCACAATATGGATATTTTTAAGGGCGATGCAGAACACGGAATGCAGTACCTGATTGGGTATATTGCCATAATTTTACTTGGGGCCGGCAAGGCCAGTCTTGATGGCATTCTCGGCAAATAGACCACTCAATCTTTACATATGGGTAACCAACAGGTTTTTGCATCTATCATTACCATTGGTGATGAGCTGCTGATCGGCCAGACCATCGACACCAACAGCGCATGGATGGCGCAGGAGCTGAATAAGATCGGCATCGGGGTACATCGCCGGGTTGCGGTGGGTGACGTATGGGAAGATATTGTAAAGTCGCTCGACGAAGAGATGCATTTAAGCCAGGTAACACTCATTACAGGTGGCCTCGGACCAACGGCAGATGATATCACCAAGCCGTTGCTCTGCCAGTATTTTGGCGGCAAACTGGTGGTGAACGACGAAGCCCTGCAAAATGTCAGGAACATTTTCGAGAACATACTGAAAAAACCACTGCTTGAAAGGAACCTGAAACAGGCTGAAGTTCCTGATGTTTGCAAGGTGATCCAAAACAAACGCGGAACGGCACCCGGAATGTGGTTTGAAAAAGAAGGGAAGATCTTTGTCAGTATGCCCGGTGTTCCGCATGAGATGAAGGGCATGATGGCACATGTTGTTTTGCCCGCACTGAAAGATATTTTCAACATGCCCCCTATCATCCACAGAACTTTGTTGACGGCTGGTATCGGAGAGTCTTACCTTGCCGAGAGGATAAGTGATTTCGAGGCGCAACTGCCCTCCAATATAAAACTGGCCTATCTGCCTAATTATGGCATGGTGAAGTTGAGGCTTTCAGCCCGGGGTCGAAGTGAAAAACTGATGGCTGAACTCGAAGCTGAATTTGATATGCTGAAGAGTAAGGTAAGTGATGTGATGGTGGTGGATGAAGACCTCTCTATGCAACAGGTCATAGGCAAGGTCCTCAATCATAAAAGTAAAACCCTGGGTATTGCGGAGAGTTGCACCGGGGGATATATTTCCCACCTGATCACATCTGTTCCTGGAAGCAGTGCTTATTTCAAGGGCAGTGTAACCAGTTATGCAAATCAGGTAAAGGAAGAAGTATTGCACGTAGACCCTCACGTGATCCAGACATTCGGGGCTGTGAGCAAGGAAACGGCTGCCCAGATGGTCAAGGGAACACTGAAACTGCTGAAGACCGATTATGTATTGGTCACCACCGGGGTGATGGGGCCCGACGGTGGCACTGCTGATAAGCCAACCGGAACGGTATGGGTAGGTGTCGGGAGCGTTGAAAAAACCGAAACCCATCACTTCCACTTCAGGTTCGACCGCCAGAGAAACATAGAATTAACAGGTACTCATGGCCTGAATGTGCTCAGGAAATTCATTTTAAATGAAAGCGGGGGTTAGCCCGATTTCTTTACCTTTGACCGGTCCCGTACACTACAAGTTCACAGATAATAAACCGATTGCATATGTCATTAGTTGACCTGATAATGCCAAAGATGGGTGAGAGTATCATGGAAGCAACGATCCTCAAATGGCATAAGAAACCCGGAGATCATGTTAAGCTGGATGAGACCGTACTGGATATTGCTACAGACAAAGTAGATACTGAAGTGCCATCGACCTACGAAGGCACCGTATCCGAGATCCTTTTTGCAGAAAATGATGTTGTACCCATTGGCTCAGTGATCGCCCGGATCCAAACCCAGGGCGCGGCTTTTGTTCAACCCCAGGCTTCGGTTACAACTCCTGCAGCGGTTGCTCCTGCTGCACCACAGGAACAAGTGGTGGAATCAGAAGATATCCCATACCAACCTACCGCGATCAATATTAACAGGCCGCCTGCAGCCATCAGGTTTTATTCCCCTTTGGTGCTGAACATCGCTGCCAGTGAAGGCATCAGTATGAGCGAACTGGAGGCCATTCCGGGCACGGGCAATGAAGGCAGGGTAACTAAAAAAGATATTCTGGATTATATCGCTGCCAAACGCAGCGGAAGAAAACCTGCACAACAGACCACTCCCGATACAGGAAGCCAGGCCATGGTTCAAACCGGACAGCAACAGAAACTTCAGGAATCTGCTCCCACGGTCGGTTACTCAGGGAATGCAGAGATCATCGAGATGGACAGGATGAGGCGTCTGATTTCAGACCATATGGTAAGAAGTAAATCCACCAGCGCGCACGTCACCAGTTTTGTTGAGGCGGACGTCACCAACATGGTGATCTGGAGAGAGAAGATCAAGCAGGAATATGAAAAACGCGAAGGAGATAAGATCACATTTACCCCCTTATTCATTGAAGCCATTGTCAAGTGCCTGAAGAAATACACCTGGCTCAATGCAAGTGTTGAAGGCAATAACATCATCGTTAAAAAAGATATCAATATTGGGATGGCCACTGCGCTTCCGTCTGGCAACCTGATCGTTCCTGTGATCCGTAATGCCGATCAGCTTAACCTGGTTGGACTAACCCGACAGGTTAACAACCTTGCCAACGCGGCGAGAAACAATAAGCTCAAACCTGAAGAAACGCAAGGCGGTACGTTCACGATCACGAATGTTGGAACCTTTGGCAGTTTGATGGGAACTCCCATCATCAACCAACCGCAGGTCGCCGTACTGGCAACGGGCGTGATCAAGAAAAGACCTGTAGTGATCGAAACGGAGCAGGGCGACAGCATTGCGATCAGACATATGATGTATATCTCCATGTCGTACGATCATCGCATCATCGATGGTGCCCTCGGATCCACTTTTCTCAGTGCCGTAGCCAAAGAACTGGAGCAATTCAATGTGAACCGGGACTTTTGAGTGGCCCGGAAAGCAACGGGAGTAGTTCAAATGTAAACCGGCCACAGCTTTTATGCAGCAGCCGCGAGGTATTTAACCAGTCTTCTTTTCGCTATTGGCAAAAGTGTTTCTTCGATGGGAAACCTGAGCTCAGTTTCTATTCCGTATACCGCTGGATTGGGAAGTACGGTCCGGTTCCAGATGAGTTCTGATTTTATACTCTCATACGTATTCACAAAATTCCGTTCCCAGCCCGCGAGGAATTCCGTTTTGATACTCCTGCGTTTCTCGTCGTGCTTCTCAAAAATACTCAGGCTGCACTGGTAGACCAGTGTACTCCTCACCTTTCCGTTGGACAGAAAAAAAAACCCTCGTTTTAATTTAACGGGTATTCCTCAAACTTACTAATCCGGCTACTGCTTTTCAATAGCAGGCACTCCATCCGATAGCCACCTTGCAGGCTTCTCACCCTTCAGCAACCAGTCGAAAAATTCCTGTTCGCGTACAGAAAGGTCTTTCCTGTTTTTTCGTTCCACGAGGTTATGCTTCTCCCCATTATAATTCAACAGCCATACCTGTTTTCCAAGCCTGCGCATGGCGGTAAACAACTCTATCCCCTGGTACCACGGTACGGCCCCATCATCGTCGTTTGACATGATCATGAGCGGCGTGGTGACTTTTGGAAGATGGAATAAAGGTGAGTTCTCTATATATAATTGCGGTTTCTCCCAAAGTGTTGCTCCGATGCGGCTCTGCGATTTCTCGTATTGGAACTGCCTGGTTACACCGGATTCCCACCGGATACCACCGTATGCACTGGTCATGTTTGCAACAGGTGCACCAGCCCATGCTGCGGCGAACAGTTTTGTTCGGGTGATGATATGGCAGATTTGATAGCCGCCCCAACTTTGTCCTTGCAGACCGATCTTTGTACTGTCAACAAAGCCTTTCTTCACCATGGCCCTTGCACCGCTGACTACATAATCATAGGCGCCTTTTCCCGGGTAGCCCACTTTATACGAGATATCCGGAACAAATACCAGATATCCCCGGCTGGCAAAAAATACGATATTGAGCGCACTTGGAGTTGGCGCGGGAGAACGATAATTGTACAGTGTTTTTGAACTCTTCTCATAGAAATAACAGATCATGGGATATTTCTTTGAAGGATCGAAATTCTCTGGTTTGAACAGAATGCCTGTTGCTTCCTTGCCGTCATAGGCGGTCCACCTGACGAGCTCAGCAGTAGACCAGTTATAATCCGACTGTTGCGGGTTAAGGGCAGTAATTTTGTGCTCAGATCCTGCAGTGGACAGCACATAAAGATCTGGCGATTCAGAAACAGATTGTTTGGTATACATGTATGCGCCAGCCTCCGCTGCTTTTGACACCGGGCCAACGAAATATGGACCATGGAATAATTTGGCAGGCTCATTTTTACCTGAAAGATCAGCAACGTAAACGCCCATTTTCTTTGTCGATTCATCCTGCGCATTAACGATCAGCTGGTCATACGGATCTTCATCATTTGATGAACGGGATTCATAAGGACTGAAATCGGTTTTGAGTTTTCGACCCATTCCTTTTGTAACCGGGACGGGGGGAATTTTGCCATCAGGGTCGAGTTTCCAGATATCATATTTATCTTCCACCAGGAGCCCCTTATCATCTTTCATCCAGCTCATCCTGCCGTAAGGGGAAGGATCATCCGGATGGTCGTCTTCCTCATCGTAGAGTTTATAGGGAATGCCTTTAGATACATTGACCATGTGGTTGCTACGCCATGTAAAAAACTGCCTGGCTTTCACATCGTACCATGAAATGTAGTGACCGGATGATGACAGCTGGGGGAAACCTTTATTGTTCTTACTGATCAATGTTTTCTTTCCCGTTGAGGCATCGATGGCATAGAAATCCTTTAGCACTGTTCCCGTCCATTGCGACTGAACCCTCCGCCCGGTATCGGAAATCCCTACGTATAGTTCACCGTCACCATCTGATGGCAGCATCACATCGCGCATACCTTCGTCAGCCAATTGCATGACCTTCTTCAGGTTCAGGTGGTACACCGCGAGATAATTTCTTTTTAAATCAGCATTGAGGTTAAAGAGCTGTACCGTTTGCAGGTAATCATCTTTATAATTCCAGACATCCACCTTTACCTTATCGATATCCGGTGTAAGGGTATCCTTGGGAGGCCTGATCGGGGCCGTGCCAAAGAATAACTTTGATCCATTTCCACTGAATCGCAGGTCCCGGTGTTCACTGACCGTCCACCCCAGTTTCATTCCTTCAGTATTTTTCTCAGCCAGTATAACTGCAGAATCCATGCCGTTTCGATAGTACCATAATTTGTGAAACTTTTGAAGTGATTTTTTGCTGCTATCCCTTTCTGCCGTGAAAGCGATCTGGTAAGCAATGGAGTCGATAGCGAAGTTCCCAAACTCATTTCCACCTTTCAAAATGGTATCCAGTTTCGCCTCTGCGGTCCTGTAGATCAGAACGGAATTGGAAGATCCTTTTACGGCTGCGGATTGACGGCCTTCCATCACCAGCATCTTTCCCTTGGGGTTCCATTTATATTCACTGATGTTTGCGAATTTGCTTACCAACGTATCGTACAACGGATCAATATACAGGTCTGTACCCTCGTCACTATCCGATGCGGCGGCTGCCTTTTTAGAAGTGTCCGCCACCTTATGCGCATGATAGGCCAGCGGGCCAGGCGCGTGGGTGGGCAGGCTGTAGGTTTTCACATTAGGGATTTTCCGAAGATTACCGGTGGATAGGTCAATAATAGCCAGTGAATCCTTCGGCATATCGTCTGCCTTTTTCTTCTTGATCTTCGCCTCCCGGGTTGCAGCGAAAAAGGGCTTGATCATCATTACGGCAAACCTGTTGTCTTTTGTGAATTTCACATTGTAGCCCCGGGGCACTGTTGTTTTTTTACTGCCATCTGCCGACACGATATTGGCTTCATCATCTCCTTCCTGAACTGCTTTCACGTAACCGATCCATTGACCGTTGGTACTGATCACCGATTCGCCAATACGCTCCCACCTGTCGTACACCGTATGATCCAATGGTTTCTTCTGGGCAAAACCGTCCGTAGCCAGACATAAGAAAGTGAAAAAGAATAGTATTCTCATTTGTTAAAACTAATGATGGAAATTAACATATCTCAGGTAGATTTCTTCTTCCAGACCCTAAAGCTTTGAAATAAGACGGTAGAAATGATGATAGCAAATCCGGCATAGAAACCGGAACTCAATTCTTTGTCTTCCCGATAGATAACAAAAGCCAGCAGGATCCCGTACAACGGCTCCAGATTATAACTGAGGTTGACGGTAAATGGGGAGATTTTATGGAGCGCTTCGAGCGATAAATTAAACGCCAGCACCGTGCAGATCAGGGCCAGGATCAATAACCACCCGATATCCGCTCCACCCGGCACCAGATCGGGCACAGGAAAATAATAGAGATACAAGGGCAGGAGCGCAGAGAGGATAAGCCAGCCGCCGGTAAGTTCATGCAGGGTGAGGGCGCGGGCGTCGTGTTCTCTCAACAGCACTTTATTGATGATGGTGAATAAGGCCGCAAGCAGGGACGATACGATACCGAGGATGATACCAGTCTTATAGGCAGCGTCAAAATGAAAGATCAGATAAATACCAGTCATCACAAGTGTACCCATGACCAGTTCCCATAAATTGAATCCCCGCTTCATGATCAGGGGATCCAGCAGGGCGGTGAAGAAACCCACCCCGGAAAAGCATACAAGCCCAATAGAAACGTTGGCATATTTTATGCTCCCATAGAAAAACACCCAATGTAGTACCACCAATCCGCCTGCGAGATATGGCTTCCACAAGGGTCCTTTTGAATTACCCCTCATGGAAGTGAACAGAAATCGGAGCAGCCAGAGGGATATAACGGTGAAGAACATACGATACCAGACCAGCAGACCTTCATTTAGCGAGATCAATCGGCCCAGCACCCCGGTCAGTCCTGCAAGTAGAATAGCTATGTGTAATTGCAGGAAAGCTTTTTTCATGAAGCATTATGGTTGATTAGATACAAGTGTTTGAACACCGGGGTTACTGACACGTGTACGATAGTTTTTGAACATACTTTGCCACTGGATGGTAAGCACGCCCAGGATCCCTTCCTTTACGATCCCTTTGTTCATTTTCGATACACCATATTTCCGGTCAGTAAATGTGATGGGGACTTCTTTGATGCGGAAGCCGAGTTTCCATGTAGCGAATTTCATTTCTATCTGGAAGGCGTATCCCACGAATGTCACCTGATCCAAATTGATAGCACTGAGCACTTCTTTCTTATAACACATAAAGCCCGCGGTAGGGTCTTTCACAGGCATCCATGTGATCAGTCTTGTGTAGAGTGCGCCGCCCTTTGAAAGCAAATTGCGGTTCCATGGCCAATTTTCCACCCTTCCGCCTTTCACATACCTTGAGCCTACAGCTACATCTGCTCCTGAACGGCAGGCTTCATACAACCGCTCGAGATCGTCCGGGTTGTGAGAGAAATCGGCATCCATTTCGAAGATATAATGATACCCTCTTTGTATGCCCCATTTGAAACCGTGGATATATGCGGTACCGAGGCCCAATTTTCCTTTCCGGACTTCGAGGAATAGACCCGAAAATTCATTTTGAAGAGATGTAATAATGCTTCCCGTTCCATCCGGAGAACTATCGTCAACCACCAGCACATGAAATCCTTTTCCCAACCCAAAAACATACCTGAGAATGGATTCAATATTTTCCTTCTCGTTGTACGTGGGTATGACAACTAATTTCTCCAAGAATTTATTTTGTTAGTGTGTTCAGGCCTTCTTCAGTAAGGTACGGTTAAACATTTCGGTGAGTTTTTGTTTGGTATGCATAGGGAAATCTCCCTTCATCATCCAGTCGTAATACTGGGGTTCCAGCCTGAGTACATCTGCAACCGGCCGACCCTTATGCTTTCCGAAATTAAAAACTTCCACTCCATTTTCAAAAATAAACCTCCGGGCAAAATCGACGATCGGATCGTCGCCCAGGAACTGGGTGATCGAATCAATGCTGGTACCCAGCTGTGGATATTTTTCAACCTGTGCGAGCAGGATCTCCCAGGTTGCTGCAGCATCTGCTTCAGCGCTGTGGGCATTCTCGAGCGATTTACTGCAATAAAATTTATACGCCGCTCCGAGCGTACGCGGCTCCATCATGTGAAAGATCTTTTGAACGTCCACCATACGGCGTTGTGAAATGTCAAATTCGAGTCCGGCCCTCAGGAATTCTTCCACCAGCAACGGCCAGTCGAAACGGTTTGAATTGTACCCTGCCAGATCGCAGCCCTCTATAAATTGTTTGAATTCGTTGGCCGCCACCTTAAAAAGGGGCGCATCTTTGACCATTTCGTCAGTTATCCCATGAATGGCTGCGGATGCTTCGGGGATCTTCATTCCGGGATTAATAAGCTTTCTTTTCACAGTTCTGCTTCCATCGGGGCCCACCTTAACGATGGCGATCTCAACGATCCTGTCAAAGGCAAGGTTGGTTCCGGTAGTCTCGAGGTCAAGAATGGCAATTGGCCTTTGTAATTCAATGTTCATGTTAAAAGAGGGGATAGTAAGGAGTCAAATTTCGCTAAATTCCACTGAAATACTTGAAATGTAGCAGCTCATTTTACCCTGTCGCGGCTATATTTTTCAGGATATGGCGAGTTTAACCACCTTAGTAATATAATTTTAAGAGGAATATGTGATTTGGAACATTGTAAACAGTTGAAAAGGCTTGTATTTATCGCGGTTTATTGCTTTCTTTGCCATTGCATTCAACCGAATTCCTTGTAATGCCAGCATTTATCCTTTCCCATTGAAATCTCCTGTTTCCAGGCGTCTAATTCCGAAACGAACAAAATACCACAAAATGAAAAGGTTTATTCTTGCTTTCATACTTATGACTTTTGTAACAGTTCTAGTGGCTTCCTGCACCACTGCAAAGAGTAGTACCAAGGGCGGGTGTAAGGCAACTCAAAGGATGGTCGGTTACAAATAACTGAAGGATCATAACTTGAATACACGGGAGACTCCCTTGGAGGTCTCTTTTTTTTGCCGCAATAATCGGGTGTTACATCAATAAATCTCCTTTCTGTCAGCAATAACGAACGCCCCATCTACTTTTCCAAGGGCCACGGGCATTTAATGGGATATGTTACTTCCTCCTATTTACAGAAGAAACTGAGTAAAATCAAGAGAAATGCAACCATTAAAAGGCTATTTGCGATCATCTAATTAGAATTAGGGCGAACATGTAAACAATATTTCTGCCCGTTTAGTATATATATGATATTGACTACCCATTTGCGGCTGCAATACAGTAAATTTGCCGTCCGGGGCTGACCGGTTTTGACAGCGTAGATCTTTGTAAGTAAGCATGCAGTGCGTTGCGTAATTAGCACTTCAATCTGAATACGAGAACATTAAATGGCGAATCTAACTTTGCCATGGCTGCCTAATCAGTGATTAGCGCATCCATTATGGCCGGGGACGCGGGCTTGCCTTTGCCAAGCTCCTCCGCTTAATCAAAAAGAAAAAGGATGCTGCAACAAAAGGCTGTGATTGTTGCTTAAGACCATCCAGCTAAGGCAGTGATCGGTTTGCCCGGTTCCTGTTACTGCCCGACAATCAATTCAGGGATAAGCATGTAGAAAGCTTATGGGGAATATGTTTGGACGTGGGTTCGAATCCCACCAGCTCCACAAGTAAAGTTCCGAAACCCTTGATTTATCAGGGGTTTCATGTTTTATGATGGCATCGGCAGCAATTGTGTAGCAAAACACTAATCAATATGGATTGGAAAATTCTTGGTGAAGTCTTTCAATACATCGGTGCAACTGGGGGTATATTTTCGGCTTTGATCGCCATAAGAAGATATCGCCGAGACTACAGGCGATTTGTAACCCTTTCCGTTTAATCTGCTTACCAGCCACTATATCGAAGTACTGATATAAGGATTGAAATCAATAACAGAAGCAAGGAATTTATTTTTTTGCATACCCCATAAATTGAGGGAAACCGGACAAAGCCGGATTTCGATCAATGGGTCAATTTAATGCAGCCAGCCACTTGATAACAGCCTCTTTTTTTTAAACTACTGAAATTGTAGCTAACTTACTTATTTCACCCTTCCACCCCAGCCGAACCAGTCGTTCCCATTGGCGTAGAGGATCAGTCCCAACAACAGCACCATTCCAACGATCTGGGCATACTCCAGGAACTTTTCACTCGGTTTTCTTTTAGTGATCATTTCATAAAGTGTGAACACTACATGCCCGCCATCGAGGGCAGGAATGGGCAACAGGTTCATGAAGGCAAGCACGATGGAGAAGAATGCCGTGATATTCCAGAATGCCTCCCAGTTCCATTCATATTTCGGAAAGATGGATCCCATCGATTTAAATCCACCTATACCCTTATACGCCCCTGTGGCCGGATTAAGGATTTTCTTGAACTGCTGCACATAAAACACGAGTTTCTCTATCGCTTTCGATACCCCCGCAGGGAAAGATTCAAAAAAGCCATATTCCCTTGTTTCAAACTGGTAGGTATTCATTTTTCGCAGATCGTCCATGCCTGGCATGATGGGGAAGAATCCAATGGACGCATCCTTGCTCAAAACAGTTTGTAGCATTACTTCCTTACCATCCCTTTCAACAGCCAGTGCAATGGTATCGCCATTTTTCCCTGCGAGCATCGGTTTGATTTCATCAAAATACTGCACCGGTTTGCCATCTATACCCTTGATCACATCATTGACTTTAAGACCTGCTTTCTTTGCGTACAGGGAATCTGACACTTCACCCACGATCACAGGAATACGCGGAAGCACGAGCGCGGAACGCCTGCCTTTCTCCACGATCTGTTCAATAAAATTGACCGGAATCGCAATGTCTTTTTGATCACCATTCCTATCTACTGTTATGTTTTCCCCGAGGAGGAGTTGAGCATTCAGGTCCTCAAAATACTGGACAGGTTGACCATTTACGGCAACGATCTTATCCCCTGTCTGCAAGCCGATCTGCATGGACAAACTGTCAACTGCCCAGATACCGTTCGTGAGGTTTCTGGTGGGAAGTTTTGTTTCTCCCCAGGTGAACAGGATCATGGCGTAGATTACAAAAGCCAGAAGCACATTCACGGTAACACCACCGATCATGATGATCAGGCGCTGCCATGCCGGTTTGCTTCTGAATTCCCAGTCCTGCGGGGGTAATTTCATCTGCTCTTTGTCCATACTCTCATCCACCATGCCTGCGATCTTCACGTATCCGCCGAGCGGCAGCCATCCAATCCCGTATTCGGTCTCTCCTACCTTCTTCTTGAAAATAGAGAACCAGGGATCAAAAAAGAGGTAGAATTTCTCCACCCTGCATTTGAAGATCTTAGCAGGAATGAAATGTCCCAGCTCATGCATCACCACGAGGATCGACAGGGACAGGATCAGTTGACCTGCCTGCAGCCCAACGGCAGACCAGTTTATCGCTAATAGTGTTGTGATCATATGATGTGTTACGTTAAGAGTCGAACTTCCCGAGGCCCGTTTTTGAATGGCCGGTTATGGCGACTTCTTGCGAATGTTTATAAGTTAATTAAAGAAGCGGCAAAATTACGCGCCTCTGCATCGCTATCAAAATATTCCTGCAGTGTGGGGGTTTCGATGTAGGTCATTTTCTCCATGGTCCTTTCGATCACTTCCGTCATGTCGAGAAAACCGATCCGGTTTTTGAGAAACCCATAAACAGCCAGTTCGTTGGCCGCATTCAGGATGCAGGGCAGGTTTCCGCCTTTGTTTAATGCATCGACAGCAAGGGCAAGGTTCCGGAATGTTCGCATATCGGGTGGTTCGAAAGTCAGTTGGGAAGACTTGGTAAAGTCAAAACGGGGAAAATCGTTGGGTATCCTGACTGGAAATGCGAGCGCATATTGAATGGGAAGCTTCATGTCTGGCAATCCCATCTGGCCTTTTATACTACCATCCTCAAACTGAACCATGCTGTGTATGATACTTTGGGAATGAACAACCACCTGGATCTGCTCCGGCTTCAGGTTAAAGAGCCACTTAGCCTCTATCATTTCAAGCCCTTTGTTCATGAGCGTGGCGGAGTCGATCGTGATCTTCGCGCCCATGCTCCAGTTAGGATGTTGAAGTGCGTGTTCTCTTTTCACATTCACCAGATAATTCGGTTTCTTCCCGAGAAAGGGACCGCCGGAAGCGGTGAGAACGATCTTTTCAATGCGATTCCTTGTTTCTCCCACCAGGCATTGGAAGATGGCTGAATGTTCAGAATCGACAGGAATGATAGGGATCCGTTTCTCAACTGCCCTCTGCATTACGATATCACCGGCCACCACCAGTGTTTCTTTATTGGCCAGGGCGATGGACTTACCGGTATCAATCGCTTTTAAGGTGGGCTTCAGTCCTGCAAAACCAACGATGGCGGCCAGCATCATATCATACACATTCATTTCGGCTGCTTCTTCAAGCGCCGCTTCACCAGCCAGTACCTTGATGCCTAATGGAACAAGTGTTCTTTTTACTTCCTGGAATTTCCCCTCGTCAACGATCACCACACAGTCTGGCTTATGCCGGGTAGCCTGCTCGATGAGCAACTCGTAATTTGAATGTGCAGTCAGGATGGCAACAGAGAACTTGTCGGGATTTGCTTCTATGACATCCAGCGTTTGTTTTCCTATCGATCCGGTAGAACCGAAAATGCCTATTCGTTTCCTCATTCCTTGTGTTGATATATTAAGGGAGTTGGCCTAAAGACCTCCCGAAGGATTCATGAATTAAAAATACGGGTTTCAGACGTAACCGTATATGGCTCCAATCCCCGGGCAATGGTGCGGTCGTTGCTCAACCGGGGAACTTTGTTCTGTCCACCCAGTTTTCCAATGGATTTCATATAATCGATGAACGCGTTCTTTCTGAGCTTACGGATCACCAGTGGCCGGAGGATCTGGCCACGAATCAGGTCATCGTAATAAATGTTCTTTTCCCGCAAGTTATCATTGACCATCAGGGAGAAAGCCCCCAAATCTCCCGGTTCCTGCTCAAACTCGACAAACCATTCGTGGTACGATTTACCCTGGCCCTGTTCGATCATGGGTGCAACCGTGAATTCTGTAATATAAAACCCCGATTCCGCTGCAGCCTTCATCAGGCTGTGCTCCACCTCTTCGCCAATGACGTGCTCTCCGAATGCTGAAATAAAATGTTTAACCCTGCCGGTAACCATGATACGATAGGGCGATGTAGACAAAAACTTGACCGTATCGCCCACATTGTAGGCCCATAGGCCGGCATTGCTGCTGACGATAAGCACATAATTTTCGCCCACTTTAACTTCTTGCAGCGAAAACCGGGCTGGGGACTCGTTAAAGATCTCATTTGCCGGCACAAACTCAAAAAAGATACCTGAATCGGTATTCAGCAGCAACCCTTCTTCCTTTTGGGAATCCTGGAAAGCAAAAAAGCCTTCGGAAGCAGGATAGGTTTCAATGTGATCTATATCCCGGCCGATAGTGCTGAAGAGTTTCGACTTATAGGGATCAAAATTGACGCCGCCATGCACCAGTACGGTCAGGTTGGGAAACAGGGAAGATGCCCTTTTACCCGTTACCTCATGGAGCCTGTCGAAATACATCTGCATCCAGGGCGGGATCCCGCTGATGAGGGTCATGTCCACGGAAAGGGTCTCTTCCACGATCTGGTCCAGCTTGGTTTCCCAATCGTCAATACAATTGGTTTCATAACTGGGGAGCTGATTTTTACGTAAATAGCTGGGAACGTGATGGTTGACGATCCCGCTCAGCCTGCCAGTAGGAATGCCGGCTAACCTTTCTAATTCAGGGGAGCCCGACAAAAAGATCATTTTCCCGTTGGTGAACAGGTGGTTGCCGGTTTCTGCTATATAACAAAGTAGGGCGTTCCTGGCCGAGTTAACATGGTTAGAAATGGAGTCCTTGGTAATCGGGATGTATTTAATCCCCGAGGTGGTGCCTGAGGTTTTTGCAAAATAGATGGGTTGACCTTTCCAAAGCACGTTGTGCCTTCCTTCCTTGATCTGCTCTATATATGGCCTGAAAAGCTCATAATCCCTGATCGGGACGGCTTTTCTGAAGTCTTCGTAGTTGGTAATATCCTGAAAACCATGGTCTTTCCCAAATTCCGTGTTCCGCCCTGCCTTCAGGAGGTCCCTGAGGATCTTCTTCTGATCCTCCACGGCAGTCATCATGCCTTTTCGCACCTGCTTGTAAACGTAATTTGCAAAGGGCCTGGCAAGGAATGATTTGATCTTCATCGGAATATGGTAACAATCAGAAACAAAGATAATTTACATTTCAATGTTAAGGCTGCAGCTGATAACTTTTTTTACCCCAATTCTTTGTGAGTAAGGAATTTAACCCTACCTTTGCACTCCTAAATTTTGGCATATCATGTTTGCAGTTGTAAAGATCGCCGGTCAGCAGTTCAGGGTCCAGGAAGGCCAGAACCTGTATGTACCTCATCTTACCGGTAACGCCGGGGACAAGGTGGAATTCGCAGAGGTTTTATTGACTGACAATGAAGGCAAGATCGCCTTGGGTCAGGATATAAAGGTGAAAGTAAACGCAGAGATCCTTGGTGAGAAACAAGGTGAAAAAGTTATTGCTTTCAAGATGAAGAGAAGGAAGGGATTCAGGAAGAAGAAAGGACATCGTACTTTATTCACTCAAATTAAGATCAACAGTATCGCGTAAGCGAAAACCATTAAACTCGTTTTACCATGGCACACAAAAAAGGTGAAGGTAGTGTTAAGAACGGTCGTGATTCACAAAGCAAACGTCTCGGTGTCAAAATATTCGGAGGCCAGCCGGCTGCTGCAGGCAACATCATTGTTCGCCAGCGTGGAACAGAATATCATCCTGGCAAAAATGTTGGAGTTGGAAAAGACTTTACCATCTTTGCTCTCTCAGACGGTGTTGTAGAGTTCAAGAGAGGAAAGAATGACAAGACGTTTATCTCCGTTGCTCCTGTACAAATAGCTGGATAATCATCAGCATTTTTTAAAGTTTGGTCTACTGATTCTTTCCGCATTTAAAAATTTTTTTTTGTGGAAAAGAATTTTCTTTTACTTTTATGGTAGGTAACCCATTTACTTAAACCATTAAATTCAAAAAAACATGGCCACTGCAAAGAAAGCTGTATCGAAAGCTGTAGCAAAGAAAGCTGTTAAGAAAGCAATTGTTAAGAAGGCAGCTAAGAAGGCTGTTAAGAAAGCCGTTGCTAAAAAAGTAGCAAAAAAAGCTGTTAAGAGAGCCGTTGCTAAAAAAGTAGCAAAAAAAGCCGTTAAGAAAGCTGTTGCTAAGAAAGTAGCAAAGAAAGTAGTAGCAAAGAAAGTAGTAGCAAAGAAAAAGTAAATTGTAAAGCTCCAGGAAAATCCTCCTGGAGCTTTTTTTTTGTTTCCACCGATCAAATTCTTAAGGATATGGCTGCTGCTAAAATAGCCGCTCCAATGAAGAAGTAATCTTCTGTCCGCCTAAAATATAGAGTCCCGTTTCAACCGGGGCTTTTTTTATTGTTGCCACTCCGTTAATTTGCCGCAACATATTTAATCTCCATGCTGGACAACTACTATATCGCAGATCAGTTCTCGTTGCTCTCAAAACTGATGGACATCCATGGTGAGAACTCTTTTAAATCGAAAACCTACTCCATTGCTGCATTCAATATTGAAAAACTTCCTGTTCAGCTGAACACACTGTCGCCTGATCAGATCTTTGCCCTTAAAGGCATGGGCGAGTCCACAGGCAGAAAAGTGCTGGAGATCCTCCAACAGGGAAGGCTTTCGATCCTTGATAAAATGATCGCCGATACTCCCCCTGGAATTATCGAGATCATGAACATCAAGGGACTGGGTCCCAAAAAAATCAACACGATATGGAAAGAAATGCAGCTTGAAAGCCTGGGCGAATTGCTGTATGCCTGCGACGAAAACCGGCTGCTGCTCTTCAAAGGTTTTGGTGCCAAAACACAACAGAATGTAAAGGACGCGATCAACTTCTATTTCTCGAACCGTGATAGTTTCCTATATGCTGAAGTGGCATCTTATGCTGACAAGATCGATCAACTCATCAGAAAAAACTTTCCCACAGAGGCTATCTCATTCAGTGGTGAATTCAGGAGACAATTTGAGATCATCCGACAGATCGACTGGGTAACTACGATCCCGGAAGATAAGCTCACGCCATTTCTTGCCAATCACCAGTTTTTGAAAACGGACTCCGCTCCCCCCTTTCACCACTACAAAGGTGAACATCAAGCAGCCCTTCGATTCATGACCACAGAAGCCGATGATTTCCCGCGCCACCTTTTTGAAACGAGCTGCAGCGAGGAATTCCTGTTGGCTTGGAAGAATAAATTTTCCATTACCGCCGAACAAGCAGAGGAAGACTATTTCTCAAAGCAGCGCGTCAACTTCATCCCTGCCTGCTTGCGTGAGGATCCTGAGTGGATCAATATTGCATCTGATTCAGCGATACCGGCGCTCGTCAGCTATGAAGATATCCGGGGTATCATCCATTCACACAGCAACTGGAGCGATGGCAGCAACACGCTTGAGGAGATGGCCGCTGAATGCAAACGAAGAGGACTTGAATACCTCGTGATCAGTGATCACAGCAAGTCCGCTTTCTACGCGAATGGCTTGCAGGAAGAAAGAATTGCTGCCCAGCACCAGCAGATAGACGAACTCAACAAAAAGCTGGCGCCGTTCCGCATCTTCAAAAGTATTGAGAGCGATATCCTGAATGATGGCAGCCTTGATTATCCCGAAAATGTACTCGCAAGCTTCGACCTGGTTATCACCTCGATCCATTCAAACCTGAAGATGACCGAAGAGAAAGCCATGACCAGGCTTTTAAGGGCCATAGAGAATCCTTATACTACAATCCTTGGCCATTTGACAGGAAGGCTCCTGCTATCCCGCCCCGGGTATCCGGTGGACCACGATAAGATCATTGATGCATGCAAAGCCAACAACGTAGTCATAGAATTAAATGCGCATCCGAGGCGGCTCGATATGGACTGGCGTTTTATCAGGAAGGCCATCTCAAAAGGCGTGCTCATTTCCATCGATCCTGATGCCCACGCACTCAACGGTTTTGACGACAACTACTATGGTGTTCTTGCAGCACAGAAAGGCGGCTTAACTAAAGAGCAGAACCTGAGCAGTTTCAGCCTGCCTGATTTTGAGCAATTCCTCCGATCGTATAAACATTAATTCGCTAATGGCAGCGCGATATAAAATATTGATCCTTCTCCCAACCGGGTATCAAACCATATCCGGCCTTTAGCCTGTTCAACAATTCCCTTGCACATCGCCAGCCCGAGCCCGGTACCGGAAGTCTTAGTAGTAAAATTGGGTGAAAATATCTTGGACTCCATGTCTTCAGGTATCCCGCCTCCGTTATCCTGTACGCTGATGATCACCTCGCCATCCCTCAATTCCTCTTGCAGGATAACCTCCCCTTGCTTCTCTTCAGGGATCGCTTCAATGGCATTTTGAAGCAGATTAGTAAACAGCCTGTTGATCTGCGTCCTGTCGGCACTGACCATGACTTTAACGGGAAGCGGTTGCCAGGTGACCATCGCATGGTCCTGCAAACTATGCAACAACACCAAGGAATGAAGGGTTTCATGGACATCAAAAACTTCATTTCTAATGTTCCCGATGTTTGCAAATTGCGAGAACTCAGAGGCGATCTTCGAAAGGTGCTCGATCTGCTCAATCAGCGTGCCGGCCACGCTGGAAGAAAGTTCTTTTACGTTAGGCGCATTATTGTCTATGGCTTTCTGCAAATACTGTATGCTGAGTTTCATCGGGGTTAGCGGATTCTTGATCTCATGCGCCACCTGCCTGGCCATCTCACGCCAGGCCCCTTCCCTTTCAGATTTAGCCATGTCCACCGCGCTTTGTTCCAACTTTTTAACCATCTTGTTATACTCACTCACGAGCCCCCCGATCTCGTCTTTACGCGTCCAGCTGATCTCTTCATTATGCTTACCGAGGTTGATCTCGCGCATTCTTTCTCCAATCCATGAAAAAGACCTTGTGATACGATTGGTCAGAAACACAGCGATCACACCCGCGATCAGGAAAATGAATGCGTTGAGGTTGATCAGGGTCACCAGGAAATTGGATATCTCCTGGTTGAGGTCACGGCTCGACGTAAAATACGGGATGTTGATATAGCCCTGCACATTCCTGTTCTCATCTTTCAGGGGTACATAGATACTGAGATAACTTAAACGGCCGGCATGCTCGTTCTGCACATGCTGGATCCTTCGCAAGGATTGCATGTTATAAAATGCTTCAGGATCCATTAAGCGGCTCAAAATGCCCTTATTGTATACCAGGGGCTGCGATGATACCGTTAGTGAACCGGACGTGTTGTAAAGATTGACATCCACATTATGGATCTCTGCAATGCCTGCTATGGCCGTAGCCAGTCTGTCCGTACCCAAAGAGTCATACCTGGCAAAGTCTGATTGATTCATCATGCTAACATCTATCCTGTTATTGATCTCGTTTGAGATCACCTGAATAATTCTGCTGAGCCTGTCCTGGTTATTCCTGTTATAGCGATTGATGAAGAAGATGATAGTGGCAGCGCCGATGATGAAAAATGAAAAAATACTGATGAAGATGATGGTAGTAAAGATCTGCTTACGGATGTTCAGTTGCCAGAGGTCTTTAAAATTAGACCATCTGAAGCCGGATCTTAGCGCAACGCTCAGGAGCTGGAAAAAACCAACCAAGGCAAGAAATGCGCAAAACAGGTAAGCAAACAACGTTATGGATTCCAATAATGCGTTTGTTTTCCTCGTGATCACCACGATCCTTTCCGGGCCTTGTTTAAACCAGAGCTCGCTGTAACCATCTTTATTCCTGAAAACATGGTCACTGAATGCAGCCTCCTCGCTGTTCAGACTCCTTGGAAACGGATAATCATTTACGTTGGTAATGAGTTCGCCATTGTTATACACCGCATATGCATAGAGAGGTGACCTTTCAAAAGTATTGTCTTCCGATTGTTTGAACAATTCCGGGATCATCGCTTCACTCCTGTATCGTCGGGGATTGGAAAGCATGTATACATTGGCCACGGTATGTTGAGCCCCATCTTTCACCTCGCGGTGATAGATATAACTGAACCTGTCCAACGCGGTTTCATAATACCGGAGATTGTTGATGCCAGTTCTCTTTCCCTGCATGGTATAGATGGTGGTCAGCGTGTCGTAATTGAATTTTTCAAATCCGGATATGGGATTATCATTTTCATCAAAAACATATATCTCAGTGTCATATCGGTTCAGGTATCCTGAGAAATTGGCATTTATGATTGAATCCTTCAGCCTTTCATTTTCCGCAGGCATCCTTAAGCGGTCGATATTCTCATGCCAGAAATAATTATTCAGGCTCCCGATCGCTACGTTTAGCAGCTTCTCGCTGGACGGATCTGCCTGCCATGCCAATTTTTCCGCAACACGCCGCCTTACCTCCTGTTCTTTCGTCCGGTTCTGGTTGCTAATGACCAGTGTAATGGAGGCTGAAAAGATCACCAGCCAGTAGACCATCGCGGTACCTGAAACATAATTTGTTGCCTGCAGCAGTTTGGTCTGTGAAATGGTGAGATAGACCAGCAGCCACAGAATAATGGCCATTTGGAATTCGAACAGCTCATTGATCTGCATGGTAAGATAAAGCAGGCCGGCGATCACAACAGAGAGCATCTTGAATGCAAAACTGGCCTCAGGAATGGCATTTACAAAACGCATGATCACTTGTGAGCTTATGAAAAAAGCCATGGATACCGAGCAGAGTACGATGAAGCCGAATACCGAATAAATAGTAAGGCTGAAGAAGTTAGTGACGTCGAAAGAGATTTGGGAATCAGCCACCAGGCTTCGGATCACATTACCACAGACGATGGAGAGCATCACAAGCCCGGCCATCAGACCGGCTGCTGTCAATAAGCGATGACGCTTGTTGTTTAAGTTGATCTGAATATCCTGCTGGTTGATCTGCCGCCTGGCAAATACGGCTATCCAGAAAAACAGCAACACATTGATCAGCAGGTCGCCGAGTGATTTTAATATGTAATTATACCCGTATATCGAAGGCGAGAACAATTCAAACTGCCTGACATCGAAGGGTAGATTGAACACATACATCAGTCCCCGCATCAATACCACGCCAATGGCAAGGGCTGCAATTCCCCAGCCTGCGCCGAATTGCCTGGACACTTGCAGTGCGATATGATGCAGGTAAAACAACAGGCAAAGAGAACCCAGTATCCTAAGCAAAATGGTGATCCAATCGTTTGTTTCCACGAGGCTCGCTTCTTTGGGCTCAAAATAATAAATGGTTTTACCCAGGGAATTTTTGACCGGGTAAGGGGATATGCCATCTGCTATAGTGTAGTTTTTCTCTACGTTCGGGAGGTCGACAAAGCCATTTCGCAAATAATCATTCTGTAAATAAAAATCTCTCCTGATGGGGATCAATGCCAATACCAGTACATTCTCATTACCGGATAGCAGGATCTTCCTTCGAATAAGTTCATACTGCCCGTTAGGCAGGTGTACGATGTACTCACCATCTGCTTTGGCAAGCATCTCATCGGTAGGCAGACTCTCCTGGGTATTCCAAAATTTGATGTCTATCGGCCCGTATGCATCCAGTTTGTAGATAAAAATTCCATATTCCCGCGCGGTAATATCTGTGATCTGTTTTTCCGACGCAGCACCGTTCACGAGGCGCGCCACAAGGGCAGAATCAGACAGGAGGCTGAAGAAATTCTTCTCTTTTTTTTCAAGATGGTTTTCCAGGTTTTTTTTGACGCCCTGCGGTGATGAGGTGTACGACCAGTAGTTTGAAAAAATGAATGATAAGGTGAAAAGCCACGCCGCTCCTATCAGAAAATAGGCATTATTGTAGATGGTATCTTTCCAAAAACTTCTCAATAATTAAATCTTTTGTCTCTTGATATTGTTCCACAGCTCATCCATCTCACTGAGCGTCATGTTGTGCAACTGCCTGCCCTGCTTCAGCGCCACAGCTTCCATTTCCCTGAACCTGCTAATGAACTTTCGGTTGGTTCTTTCCAAAGCCTGCTCTGCATCGGTATGCAAAAAACGTGCGTAGTTCACCAGTGAAAAAAAAACATCTCCCAGTTCCTCTTCCACTTTCTCTTTATTATTTTCCGAAAGATCGTTTTCCCAGTGACCTACCGCTTCTGTCAACTCACCTAATTCCTCATTTACCTTTTCCCAGACCTGCCCTTTGTTATCCCACTCAAATCCCACTTGCTTTGCCTTCTCCTGCAAACGCATGGCTTTGACCATGGAAGGGAGACCAGATGGAACGCCGGACAACACAGAAGTTTTTCCTTCTTTCAGTTTAAGTTTCTCCCAGTTTCGTTTGACTTCCTCTTCATCCTTTACTACCACATCACCGTAAATATGGGGGTGGCGGCTAATGAGTTTTTCGCATATCCCATTGATCACTTCTTCAAGGTCGAACTTGCCTTCCTCCTTACCGATCTTTGCATAGAAGACAACATGTAGCAGCAGATCGCCGAGTTCTTCTCGTATCCCGTTCCAGTCATGTACCGAAATAGCTTCAGCAAGCTCGTAGGTCTCTTCGATCGTCATGGAACGCAGCGTATCAACCGTCTGCTTTTTGTCCCAGGGACATTTTTCCCTCAGGTTGTTCATGATCTCCACTAATCTTCCGAATGCCATAGATGTTTGATCCATAAATGCTTACTTGAAGTAGATTCGTTTTGTTAAAAATAAGCACTATTAGCATACAGGAGGGGCATTAGGATTTGTTAATAGCCGGTTGAAATACGGAACAGGACATTATTTAACTTAATTTGCCACATGTACAGAACCGCCTTTTTGCTCCTGGTTTTTTTCTTTTGCACGGGTAGTTTATCGTTACACGCCCAGTTCTATTACCAGGACATCCTCACCAATCGCAGCAACCATGATCAGTTCCAGCGTTTTAAAAAAGCAAGGGTCACCAGAATGACCGCCAAGAGCATTGAGGGCAATGGTGAGTCTACCGAAGGTTTCATTATGGAGCAAGTGTTTAATGGCAGCTACTCGCAGGTAAAAACGGTAACGCAGTTACCCGGCGCTCCCAAAACGGTCATGATCAATTATTACAATGGTCAGGGGTTTCTATACCGGACCGTGGACAGCAATGAAAATTCAGTAACGGTATACGACTATAAGTATAACGATAAAGGGGAGCTCACTGCCATTTTGAATACGAGCAGGTCGTTGGCCGACAAAGTGAAATCGACCGAATCCCATAACTGGTTCTACAATGAGCAGGGAGTGGCGGAAAAAATGCTTCGCATCCGCGAGGGTACAGATACGATGGAGATTCGTTTTGTGTCGGATGCCCAGGGACGGGTAACCGAAGAGCAGAGTTTTAATAGAAATGTTCCAGCGGGTAAGGTTTATTACTATTATGATGACGCGGGCAGATTATCGGACATTGTAAGGTTCCAGGAAAAGCTGGGCAGACTGATCCCGGACTATACCTTTGATTATAATGATAACGACCGTTTGAGTGAAATGATGGTGGTTCAGCAAGGAGGGAAAGACTATCTCACATGGAGATATCAATACAACGAAGCAGGTCTGAAGCTGAAGGAATCCTGTTTTACGAAACAGAAGAGATTGGCGGGCTCGGTGGAATATAGTTATGAAATGAAAAAATAATTTGCCAAAAATCCCTAATTTTGCCCTCCGTTGCCCAGGTGGTGAAATTGGTAGACACGCTACTTTGAGGTGGTAGAGCCTGAAAGGGTGTGCAGGTTCGAATCCTGTCCTGGGCACAAAAGCCATCACAACTTTGTTGGGATGGCTTTTTACATTGTGAGCATCGATGCCGAACACGCCGAAAGCGCAGCCTTTTTTATGGACTGCAAAGCAAGTTTACTTTCCGGAGCAGGCCCAATGTAAAAGCCGACACCGCGAAGCGGCAGGAGGCATGACGGTGAAGCAGTGGAAGGCACTGAAAGAGCATGCTTTCAAAAGCGAATAATGAAAAAAGCGATCACCACGAAGCGGTGAGAAGGCGTTTGCGTGCGCCCCTTGCAGGAGTATCAGCATCACGAAGTAATCCCGCGAGGAAAGTTTACTTGCCTAAGCGAGTGATGAAATCGATTTGACTGAAAACTTAGTCTGATCCATACGCGGGGGAGTGTTTAAATCAAAATTGTGTGCAACACTGTTGAGATAGGCTGTGACCCTCAGACGATTCTGCCAGGATAGTTTTTATATTCAGAAGCTTGGTCAGACGGCTCTTTGTACGTATGTGGCTTCAATGAGGTTCTATCCAATTTGAAACTGTCCATACTTACAATCAGCTATTTGTCAATTTTCATCTGCACTAACCTTATCAGGCGATAGCTTTGGACGGAATCACAATCCTGAACGTTGTTCCTTTACCCGGCTCAGAACTTTTAACGGTCAGCTGGCCATTGTGGTAATCTTCTATGATCCGTTTTGAGAGGGTCAGACCCAGCCCCCAGCCTCTTTTCTTGGTAGTAAATCCCGGATTAAAAACCCTCGCGATCTGAGACGCTGAGATGCCTTTCCCGGTATCGGAAATATCAACGACCACTTTGCTATGGTGCTGATGGACCATGATCTTGATCTCCCCACTTCCTTCCATGGCATCCAGGGCATTCTTCAGCAGGTTCTCAACCACCCAATCAAACAAGGGATCGGAAAGCGGAACCATCAAATGTGCCAGTTCTGATTCGATGTGAAATCGAACCCGCTCCGGGGCACGCTTCTTTACATATTCCATAACCTGCCTTAATACATCGATCAGATCCCTGTCAACCAGATGTGGTGAGCTTCCGATCTTGGAAAAACGATCAGATACCAGTTTGAGTCGCACAACATCTTTCTCCATTTCATTCACCATTTCAGGATCGGTTCCCGTTTCACGTAGCATTTCCACCCAACCGTGCAGGGCGGATACCGGTGTACCAAGCTGATGGGCCGTTTCCTTCGCCATGCCGGCCCAAAGCTGGTTCTGCATGGCCTTATGACGGGCATTCAACGCATTTAAAGTGACGAGGATAAATAAGGCCACTATAAAAAGCTGGATAAAGGGATAATAACGAACTTCTTTGAGCAAGCGGGATTCGCCATAATAATACTTATTGTAAGACGTTGAATCGTTGCCCAGATAAGTAACTATGGGCTTATTGCGGGTGAACTCTCTTAATCGGCCCGCCAGATAATCATTTTTGCCTGCAACATCTGCGGAATCCAGGTTATGATAGTTGGTGATACTATCGTGCTCATTGGTTTCAATTACGGGGATCGCCTGCTGGGAGGCCATCATCACAGTGGCAAAGGTGATATTGTCCTCCGGTCCCGCACCGGCAATAAATCGTTGCGCTTCAGCCCACGATTCTACGGTCCGGCGTTCATCAGCGGCTATTTTATTGGCCAGGTAACGGGAATAAAAAATGGTCGCCGTTACAATGACCAAAGCAACTAATGTTAATAAAGTACGCCAGTTTGCAAATGCCAGCATAAATGGTTTATGAATTAGGGCTTATTTTTGAAGCAATATAAACTTAGCAATTGGATTCACCATCGGTCGCGATCGTCATACTTAACTGGAACGGAAAAAAATATCTTGAAAAATTCCTGCCCTCAGTTTTCAACAGTACATACCCAAATATGCGGGTGATCGTGGCTGATAATGCCTCCACTGACAACACCATCTCTTTCCTCAAAGACCACTACCCCCAGATTACTGTTCTAAAGAATAAAATAAACGAAGGCTTTGCCAAAGGGTATAATATAGCGTTGAAGCAGGTAGAAGCAGATTATTATATCCTGCTCAATTCCGATGTGGAGGTCAGCCCCAGCTGGATCGAGCCGATGATTATCATGATGGAAAGTGATACCGGTATAGGTGCCTGCCAGCCTAAGTTGCTCGACTGGAATAAGAGAAACACTTTTGAATACGCGGGTGCTGCAGGAGGATGGCTGGATGCATACGGATATCCATTCTGTAAAGGAAGGATCTTCGATCACTGTGAGGAAGATCATGGCCAGTACGACCAGGCAGAGCCGATTTTCTGGGCCAGTGGCGCTGCATTTTGCATCCGACCTGCGCTTTACCGGGAAACCGGGGGCTTCGACCCTTTCTTTTTTGCCCACCAGGAGGAGATCGATCTGTGCTGGAGAATTCAGTTGCTGGGCTATAAGATCTACTCCTGCCCTGCTTCGGTAGTGTATCACGTAGGCGGCGGAACATTGCCCAAGGGGAATGAGCGAAAGGTATTCCTGAACTTCCGGAACAATATGATCATGCTGAGCAAGAACCTGCCGTGGCAAGAAAAGCTCTGGAAAATCCCGGTGAGGCTGATCCTCGATGCGATCAGTGCCTGGAAGAACCTCCTGCTGGGGGAACCCCATTTTTTCATGGCGGTGTTAAAAGCCCATGCCGCCTGGATAGGCTGGCTATTTCTCCACAGGGGCGAGAGTTTGTTCCCTGTGAAAACAGGTTCAAGGTTACCCGGAAAATATGGCGGCAACATCGCGTGGGATCATTTCGGGATGGGTAAAAAACTATTCCCTGAAATTGTGCACATCAAAAAATGAATAATTTAACACCAACCCTTACTTTTGCAAGGCAATACTCAAATATGCAGAAAGAATCAACAGTAAGCGCTGAGAAAAAAGACTTTACGAAGAACTGGGTATCATCTTCCCGCTTCTTATTCCATGTACAGATTTTCACGTTCACCGCATTCTTATTAGGAAGCTGCTATGGCTTGTATTCTGCCCGTTATAAGGGTAAGCCTAAGGTAGAAGTTCCCGAGAGCAGCCAGTATACGCCCAAATACAAGTGATTTTTTTTGGCTGAAAGGTTGCAATGGTTATATTTGCAACCCGTTTTCGGCTCTTAATATGCGGAAGTAGCTCAGCTGGTAGAGCACCACCTTGCCAAGGTGGGGGTCGCGGGTTCGAATCTCGTCTTCCGCTCTTGATATCCATCCCGCAGGGGATGGTTTTTTTTTCCACTGCCCAGGTGGTGAAATCGGTATACACGCAAGACTTAAAATCTTGTGAGCCGCAAGGCTCGTGCGGGTTCGACCCCCGCCCCGGGCACTCTTACATTCAAAGGATCTTTGGTAACTCTCTATCATTCAAAAAGAGAGTTACCAATATGATCGAATCGCCAGGCTCGCAGGCTACATGGTACAGGTCAATGACTGGAAATCTTTAGTTTTAAACGTTACTAACTAAGGGAAGCTTACACCATGAGGTGATAATTTGTCACGAAATCTGGAAACCAACTTATGGTGAAGACAAAAACACTATCTACCGTTTCACTCCAGCCCTGGCAGCATCAAAAAAAGGCAAACCCACAGAGCCAATTTTTTCCGAAGAAAGATACCGGTTCAAGGAAAAAGAGAGGTTCTCCCAAATGATCACCAACGGTTATATGAAAACCTTCAACTTCGACGCGATCCGGAAACTACTCTGATGGGTAGCTTGCAATAATCCAATAAGAATAGCGTCGTGGGACCAGGAAATGTTGGAAGACCCATGAAAATGCCAAAACAGCAGCATATTCCAGCCAACCATGCCGCCAATGTAAAACTTGAAAAATACCTGAGTTCCATAACCCCTTCATCCTCAATCCCCCATCTATTTTCACCTTTTCTTAGTATTTGACTTGCAGCCTCTGGCTTCGCTTTTGTGCCTTGGAGGTATACTTTACGCTACCAAAATTCGTTATCCTTCTTAAAGCTGACGTGCCTTGATGGAACTTTGGATCACCTTACTATTGATCGCGGGATTGACTTGGCTGATAATTAGGCAATCAAGGCCTATACGTTACCCTCAATCGGACGGATCTACAGGGGAACTAGAAATGAATAAAGAAGCAGATGTCATTTCCTCACCCCTTGTATACCGTGGCGAAAATCTCGAATTCTCGGAAGAAGTACTGCGTAAGGTGCTGCTGAAACATTTCCCATACTTCGGAAAACTGGTGCACCCCGACCAGGATAAGTTCATCGCCCGCATTAAAAAATTCATCCGCTCCAAGATCTTCGTAATACACGACGTGAAAGGCTATCGCGAGATGCCCATCATGCTCAGCGCTGCAGCCGTTCAACTGACCTTCGGCCTGGGTAAATTCATGATGCCTCATTTCACCATCATCCAGATATATCCGCAGGAATTCATCGGTATGGAACCGATGCGTATACTCATCGGCAACGTAAGCGGGAATACCATCAACATTGCCTGGAAGCAGTTCCTGGAAGGATACAGGAATAAGTACGACCGGAACAATCTCGGACTACACGAAATGGCCCATGCACTGTATTACCAGAATTTTGAGGCTGACGAAAACCGCGATGCAAATTTCCAGCATTCCTTTCATCATTTTACCTCATTGGGTGATAAAGTTTTTGAACGCGAAAAAATCCTGACCGTAGGCTTGTATTCTGATTATGCCATGAAGAACTTCCAGGAGTTCTGGGCAGAAAGCATCGAGATCTTTTTTCAATCGCCGGAGATACTGCACGATCACTATCCAGATCTGTATAAGATCATTTGTGACCTGCTTTGCCAGGACCCCCTGAACTACCCCAATCACAATTACGCAGTGTGATCACTGCTGACCCAGCTCAAACAAACGTCATTAAAAAGCCTGAAATGAAGGTCGAGATCGGCCTTAGGTTCTCCCGTAAAGGTACAGGCGAGGCAAGGCTCCTCAGCAGCATCGAGGTATCGCAGCGATTGAATATGAATGTGTTCACGGAAATCAACCCCACCGTTGCCATGCCATTTAAATATGGATTCTTTTGCGCTCCATAACAGCGTTTCCTTCACATAAGCTGCTGTTTCATGTTTAAGCATCAGGGCCATCTCCGGGGGCGATAAAAACTTATGTAACACCTTCATCACTTTATCGGAGTACAACTCGACATCAACCCCAACCCTTTTATTGGTACTCACAAGGGCCGCTGCGTATTCTCCCGAATGTGATATGGAAAACTGATACTGCGCGTTGTGCAGAAAAGGTTTTTTCGTATCTGCAATACGGATAAGCTCGTATGGAAAATCCGGATACAAATACTTCAAAATATACCGCCCGGCGAGGTGCTGCAGTTGCTTGTACGGATGGGTGATAGATCGGTGCACAGGTACTTCTTTCAGAAAAAAAGAAGTATCCTCTTCGATCTTCCAAACCCCCAACCGAGTGGTCTCGTTGATATCTTGTTGATAAAACAGCGGCATATACAGGTCCTAAATGCGAATTTCGCTTTCTTTGAAAGGGTAAAAAAAACAATCTTTATACATGATCCTCTCTGATACACGTATCCTCGAAGAAATGGCCAGCGGAACCATCGTGATTAAGCCGTACGCCCGTGAGGCATTGGGCAGTAATTCATACGATGTGCACCTCGGAAAATCGCTGGCTACGTACAGGGAGCATATCCTGGACGCTAAAAAGCATAATGAAATTGAGTATTTCGAGATCCCTGAAGAGGGCTTCGTTTTATATCCCCACATCTTTTATCTGGGCGTCACCCTCGAGTACACCGAAACCCATGCACACGTTCCTTTTTTAGAGGGAAAATCATCTACCGGTAGGTTGGGGATCGATATCCATGCCACAGCCGGAAAGGGCGATGTGGGTTTCTGTGGAAACTGGACCCTCGAGATCTCAGTCAAACAACCGGTCAAAGTCTATTTCGGCATGCCGATCGGTCAACTGATCTATTTCCCCGTGGACGGCGAGATTGAAGTAAAATACAACCAGAAGAAAAATGCTAAATACAGCGGGCAGATCGACAAACCCGTGGAAAGTATGATGTGGAAAAATCAGTTCTAAAGCACCCCTTCCTTTCGATAATAGGCCATTAGCCATAATACCACCTGGTTGTACGACCGTTGTCCTGCCGGCTGCTCATTCAGTTTCAGGTATTGGTTGTACAGCACGTCCACCATGGAACCAAGCGGCGAGTCGTATCGTTGCAGATAGGCCCGATAATGCCTGATATCCTCCCTTACGGCGGGTGACAACGCCTTCATGTTCTCCTTCGCCGCCGTAGAGTCCAGGTAACTAAGTTCCCTGTTGGCGTACAGGAACATATTGAAATAGGTGGAGTAGAGAGTAGCACTGTCGCGGGACTCCCTGGCTGCCAGAAATCCTACGAAATTCGCTTCGCTCTCCTTGGCATAACCGGCCTGATGGGCCATTTCATGACAGGCAACAAACGGGACTAAAAAGCCCGGTACGCTCATGTTTACCTGCCCTTCTCCGGAAAAAGGGTTGTAATAACCGGAATAACCCAGGTAATTTCCAACCACGCCGAATAACGATGACTTTAGGGATTGGGGGGCGGGATTCAAAAAGGGATACTTCGCCTGCAGTGTTTCATAGGCCTCGTTGGCTGAGAATGCTGACCGTTCGTACCCGATGGCCGTCACAGCCGGCCTGTAGTGGTTGGTTTTTCCGATCAGCAATTTGGACAACATATATAACTCAGATGAGGAACTGTCATTTATCTCCAGATCCAACTGCCCGGCAATCCCCGTCCGATTATAGTTCAAACCCCATAAAACATTGAATAACAGATATATCGAAAGATAAATTCGAATATAAATTGATATGCGCTGCTGAGCCCAGGGCCAGGTAATCTCGTTCCGCCGGGCAGTTTTCACCCAGAGCAGCAACTGCCTCAACACCCACAGTGCTGCCGTGATATATAAGAGATCCCCAACGCTGAATGGAAGCCAACCGGTCAGCGCCCTTAGCCCTTTTGAGATGGCCGGATAAATACCCCTGGAATAATATTTTTCAACCCACTGGGGTTCAAGGGAGGAAAGCCTGATGAGTACCACAGAAATCAGCAAGATGATCCAGGAGCGACTAAGCCATTTTCCACGGGGCATAATTGGTAATTTAGACAAAACATAATACCTTTGCATCCCTTTAAATCGGGTTGTTATGTCCGGACGCAGGGAATTTGATATAGCATTTGTAGGTTTGAAGCCCGGGGTCCATGAGTACAACTATGAAATAGACGAAAAGTTCTTTGCAGCTTATCCGTCGCAGGATTTCTCCAATACCCATGCTAAAGTACGCATGCAGTTGGAAAAAAACACAAATTTCATGTTATTGAAATTTGAAGTGGGCGGTACGGCAGATGTTCATTGTGATCGTTGCGGCAACCCATTGCAACAGCAGTTGTGGGATGATTTCGAAGTGTTGGTGAAACTGGTGGACGACCCTGACAAGATGAACAATGAAGAAGAAAATCCGGATGTTCACTACATCTCAAGGGGCGAAAGCCTGCTGAATGTGGAAGGCTGGATCTACGAATTCATCACCCTTAGCGTGCCTACGCACCGTATGTGTTCGGAAGAGCAGATCGGTGGACCGCAGTGTAACAAACAGGTGTTGGAGATGTTGAAGAAAATGAACGAAACAGGTAACCAATCCCAGAACCCTATTTGGAAGGGGCTGGACAAATTCAGGAATATATAAAGTTATAATATGCCAAATCCCAAAAGAAGGCACTCCCAGCAACGCAGTGCTAAACGCCGGACACACTACAAAGCGTCTAAAATAACCCTTAGTAAAGACAGCACTACAGGAGAGATCCATGTACGTCACCGCGCTCACGAAAGCGAAGGTAAACTGTACTACAAAGGCAAACTGGTAGCCGAGAAGTCTCCTATCTAAGGATAGATTAGAACATTATTGATAGAAAGTAAAGATCGAAAGATGCTCCTTCGGGGGACGTTTTCTGATTTTTACTTTTTTTTATTATTCGATCGCTTTAGAGGAACTTTATCAAATGAAGATTGGACTCGACATGATGGGGGGCGATTTTGCCCCGCTCGAAGCCGTTAAAGGCGTTAAGATCTACCAGAATGAACACCCTGATCCCGCCCACATCGTAATGATCGGCGATCAGGGACAGATCCTTCCTCTGGCCAACGAGCATGACATCGACCCATCTTCATACACCATTGTGCACGCCAGCCAGGTGATCGACATGCACGAGCACCCCACTAAAGCACTAAAAGAGAAAACAGACTCTTCCATTGCCATTGGCTTTCATATGCTGGCCTCCGGCAAAGTGGACGCCTTCATCAGCGCAGGTAACACAGGTGCCATGATGGTAGGCTCCCTATTCAGTATCAAGCCGATTGAGGGCGTATTAAGGCCCACCATAGGCGCTTATCTGCCCCGTGAAAATGGTAGGATGGGCTGGTTGGTTGATGTGGGAATAAATGCCGACTGTAAGCCGGAAAACCTGATGCAGTTTGGCATTCTGGGCTCCCTGTTTGTGAAGTATGTCTGGAATGTGGACAGTCCAAGGGTGGCCCTTTTGAATTTAGGCGAAGAAGAAGGAAAAGGCAATATCCTTACCCAGGCGGCCTATCCCCTGCTGAAAAATTGCGATAAGATAGAATTTGTGGGCAATGTAGAAGGCCGCGACATCTTTCTTGATAAATCAGATGTGATCGTTTGCGAAGGTTTTACCGGCAATGTGATTCTCAAACTGGCCGAAAGCATCTACGACATTACCCTGCGCAGAAATATCAAAGACGAGTACTTCGACAAGTTCCATTTTGAACAGTATGGTGGTGTGCCCGTCCTCGGTGTTGCCAAACCCGTGATCATAGGCCACGGCATCTCCGAAGGTGCGGCTTTCAATAACATGATCCATATGGCCGAGAAGATGATCAGCACCGGTCTGCTTGAAAAGATAAAAGCCAGCTTCGGGGCGGGTTGATTCTTATTTCTTACTGTTTAGTTTTTTGTATCTCAATAGCGCTTCCAGGTAATAGTAGTCGGCATAAATGATGGGAGTATTCACTTCCGACTTGGCTGGCTTGTGCCCAACGGAATGTTTAAGAATAAAATCGTTGTTGCCCTCTTTCGCCAGGTATTCATCAGACGACAAACGCTGCAGGATGGATTCCGCAAAAGAAAAATATTTGTCTTTCATCGGCTCGGAATAGCTGCTCAGCTCCAGCAACGCAGAGGCAGTAATGGCAGCTGCGGAAGCATCCCTTTCCTCATTCGGAATCAGCGGTGCGTTGTAGTCCCAGTAAGGGATCTTATCTGCGGGCAGGTTAGGATGATTCATTAAGAACTTAGCGATCTCTTCGGCCTGCTTCAAGTACTTTTTATCTTTCGTTTCCCGATACATCAACACATATCCATAGAGACCCCATGCCTGGCCCCGGGCCCAGGCTGAAGTGTCATGGGCACCCTGCGCCGTCTTTTTGCGGAATATCTTTCCGTCGGCATCATAACATACTACGTGGTAACTGCTGTAATCATCCCGATAGTGATGTTTGATGGTATTGTCGGCATGGGTGATGGCGATATTGTACAAGCGCTTATCATTTGTTTGTTTGGCAGCCCAGAACAAAAGCTCCAGGTTCATCATGTTATCAATGATTACGGTAAAGGAACAGTCTGCGTGCTTATCCCAGGATTTGATCACCCCACGATCGGGATCAAATCTTGTTGCCAGTGAATTCGCGCCGGTAACTAATGGCTCCACATAAGCCTTGTTCCCGGTGAGCCTGAGCCCATTCCCGAATGGACAGTACAGCATGAAGCCAAGGTCATGCGTGCCCTTATTGAATTTCTCCTGTTCTACTGCCCAGGTCCATTTCTCTGCGGCGGTTTTCCATTTCGGATCTTTGGTGTACTCAAAGAGATGCCAGAGCGATCCTCCAAAAAAACCACTGCACCACCAGTTGGATTTACGATCGTCGCGCGAACCATCGGGCTTGGTCGACTGCGGAAATTTCGTCGCGTCAGGATGCGAGGCGAGCATGCCTTCATACTGTTTCGCTGCGATGGAGAACTGTTTGTCCACGTCGATTTTTTGCTGGGAAATCGCTTCCGGGCCAGAACAAAGGAGCATGGAGACGATGGCGGCTATTGTACGCATACACGTTATGGGCTTATTATGAACTTCAACATAGTGAATCTAACTGACATAGCCGTGCCGCTTTGACAAACTAACTGGCGAAAACGATTGAAACAGTTGAGGGTATTTTTCGCAATTCATTAATTGGTGAACAAGGCAGTTCAGAATGGCTGTTAAATACCGAGGTCCGCCCTTCCGTTCACGGCTTAACAGGAGACGCTTCAGCGGGCTTTACAAATGGGAACGATAAAAACACCTGAAAGGTGGATCCTCTAGTGGAACCATAGCCGCTTTTAGCGATCATTTCGCTCATCCCGATGTTATATCGCAATTTTATATCCATCCCTTTCCCTTTGTGTGCTTTCGCCAAACTATATCCAACTTCAATTGGTACTGATAAATACAGCGATTTGAAATTCGATCTCATTTTCTCGGTGATCTCTACCGAATTGCCCGCCGGTAAATTTCCCTCTGAAGCCTGTTTGGCAGAAGTGAGAAAACTGATCTGTGGACCAGCCGAAACAAAAACAGTTGGCGTGACCCTGTACTGTGCCAATACCGGAACATCGATGTAATTAAGTTCGATATCATAGGTAATGTCGCTAAGCACACCGGAATAATCCCTCAATGGCAAAACATTCTTGGCGCCGCGGGGAGATATCGGCTTGAATTCCGGCGTAAGCGCCCATTTCTCATTGATCTTGATGAATGTACCCAACCCAAAATAAAAATCATGTCTCCGGGATTGCTGTTGCAAACCCGGCATGGAGGAAAAGTTCATTCCTAAATCAACACTTAAGTGAAACTTTTCGGAGGCCACTTTGTCGCCAAAAATCAAGGCCAATAATGCAGCCTGTGCCTTGGCGCTTTGTTGGGCGCAAGAAAGGACAATGACAGAAAGCACCAGTTTTGTTATAATCGATTTCATAAAAGATGTACATATTTTAGACATTTCTCTGCCTACCGAAACCCCTGTTAAAAATACACAAAACATGTATTACCCATTCCTGCTCTTTGTGTCATAAACTTTCCAAAAAAGGGTAAAAAAAAAGGATAAATCTTTAACAAGACTTATCCTTGGTGTGATCTGGCTGGGACTCGAACCCAGGGCCCATACATTAAAAGTGTATTGCTCTACCAACTGAGCTACCAGATCCTCCTGCCGTTTGGGGCATCCCTGTTTTGAAAAGGGAGTGCAAAAATAAGGGAAAAAATAAATCAATCCAACTTTTCATAACTCAATTGATTATCCAGCTTTATTAAATTGTATTCTTTATACTGCGTGCAGCTTTCTCACCCACATGATTAACTTTACGATCTCAATCAACTACCCATGACAGGTTATTATCAGGATAAAGTGGTGATCGTAACAGGCGGCACAGACGGCATAGGCCGGGCACTGGTAAAGCAGCTTATTCAGGCAGGCGCTAAAGTGGCTACCTGCGGACGCAACCAGGATAAACTTTATTCGCTGCAAACGGAATTCCCGGGCCAATCCCTGCACACCCTGGTAGCTGATGTAAGCCGGTACGATGATTGCGAAAATCTTGTCAATACCACAGCCGCTGCTTTCGGGGGCATCGACATCATCATCAACAATGCCGGGGTATCCATGCGGGCCCTGGTTGAGGATCTCGAGCTTTCCGTGATCGAGAAAGTGATGAACATCAACTTCTACGGCGCCGTATATGCCTCCAAGCTTGCGCTACCTTATATCCTCCAAAGACAAGGAAGTATCGTAGGCGTGTCCTCTATTGCCGGTTACCGGGGTCTACCCGGCAGAAGCGGGTATTCCGCGTCAAAATTCGCACTGCAGGGATGGCTTGAATCCCTGAGGACTGAACTCCTTGATTCCGGTGTCAATGTGATGTGGGTGTGCCCCGGTTTCACCAGCTCCAATATCAGGAACGCAGCCCTGAACAAAGACGGCAAACACTATGGCGAAACAACCATGGATGAGGATAAGATGATGAGTTCTGAAGATTGCGCCCGACACATTCTGCGGTCTATCGAAAAGAGAAAAAGGACCCTCGTGCTAACCTTTACGGGTAAGCGAACCATCTTCATGAATAAATTCTTCCCTTCGTTAACGGATAGGATGGTCCGCAAATTCTTCTTCAAAGAAGGCAAACTGGTCCGATAAGATTGATAATAACTGCATAATTTCGCTTAACTAACCCAGATCATTTGCAGCATCTAATATTCCCACATTTTCTTCCATGCCTATTCTAACGCTTACATCAGATATCGGTCATAAAGACTTCCTGGTGGGCGCCGTTAAAGGACAGGTACTCCAGGTTAATGAGGAATTTAATATCGTGGATATTAGCCATGAACTCACCCCCTTCAATTATTCACAGGCAGCCTACGTGTGTAGAAATGCGATCAGGAACTTTCCAGGCGAGAGTTTCCATATCATCCTTATGAACCTGTTCCATACCCGCCCTGAGCATTTACTGCTGGCAAAATATGGAAACCAGTATATTGGCATGGCAGATAATGGCCTGCTAACCATGATCATAGAGGGATTACCTGAACAAGTAGTTGGAATAGCCCTGGATAAAACACAGAACAGAAACACACTCTACTGTACCCGGGTGCTGGCACAAGCTTTCACTGACCTGTTATCCGGGCAGGCCCTGGAAAAGATCGGCAATCCCAACCACTCCATAGAAGTCAAGAACCCACTGAAGCCTATGCTGGGCAATAACTACATAGAAGGCCAGATCATATTCATAGACCATTTTGAGAATGTGATCGTGAACATCACGCGCGACGATTTTGAGGAACAGCGAAAAGGCCGCAGCTTTAAGATCGTGTTCAAAAGGGATGAGGTGATCGACAAGATCAGCGAAACCTATGCCGATGTAAATGAGGGCGAAAAACTGGCTCTTTTCAATTCAGCCGGATACCTCGAGATCAGCATCAACAAAGGCAATGCAGCGGGCCTGTTCGGGCTCCAGGGCTATTCAGAAAAATCTGTGTCCCAAGCCCAGGTTCTGCAGAACCGGCTTTACTACCAGACGGTTAGGGTGCATTTTGAGTAATTGGCGAATTGACGGATTGCCGAATTAGCGGATTGGAGCCATTTGTTAAAATTTATTAATCCGACAATTCGCCAATCCGTCAATCCGCCAATCCTTTTGCCCATCGGTAAATTTCCCTTAGGTTTGCCAGTCTTTTTAAATCCCGAAAACCGTATGAGTTTTAAGAAAGTCAACAACATCACAGGCTGGATCGTTTGGGCCATTGCTTCCTTTGTATACCTGATGACGGCCGAGGCCGGAGGCAGCCTTTGGGACTGCGGTGAGTTCGTCTCCTCGTGCTTTAAAGTTCAGATACCCCACCCGCCGGGAGCACCCCTCTTCGTGTTGCTGGGAAGGCTGTTTATTGTAGCTTTTGGCAATGATCCCCTGCTCGCAGCCAAAGCGGTCAACTCCATGAGTGCACTGGCCAGCAGTTTCACCATCCTGTTCCTGTTCTGGACCATTACCCATTTTGCACGTAAAATCTATCATAAAGAGACCGGCGAACTTTCCGGCCAGCAGGTCTTTTCCATCATGGCTGCTGGTGTTGTAGGCGCTTTAGCCTATACGTTCAGCGATTCATTCTGGTTCTCAGCTGTAGAAGGCGAGGTTTACGCCCTTTCATCTTTATTTACCGCACTGGTATTCTGGATGATGCTCAAATGGGAGCACAGCGCAGATCAGTCGGGGGCCGACAAATGGATCATCCTGATCTTTTTTATGATGGGACTTTCCATCGGTGTGCACCTGCTGAACCTTCTGACCATTCCGGCCATCGTGATGATCTATTATTTCAAACGCTATAAGGCCACCCCATGGGGTACGTTCTGGGCTTTTATCATAGGATGCGCTATTACTGGCATCACGCAGACATTCGTGATTCAATACACGGTTAAGGGTGCAGGTAAGTTCGATATCTTTTTTGTGAACGACCTTGGACTCCCCTTCTTTTCAGGTTTCATTTTCTATTTCGCACTCCTGGCCGCGCTGATCTGGTACGGCATCAGGATCGCAGGGTCTGACAAGATTTCCACTACGAAGTTTGCCATTTGGTTATTCCTCATGATTTTTACCGTGGCTTATCCATTCATAGCAAGAGGCTCAATCGCAGGGCTGGTGGTTAAGACGCTGGTTGTAGGCGCCCTGGCTTTTGCTGTAGCAAACTATGGCTATGCCGCCATCAAGAGAAACCCCTACTTCCTGAAACTCGCCATGTGGTGTTTTGCATTCATGCTTTTTGGATATTCCACCTATGTCACCACCATGATCAGGTCCAACTCCGATCCCGGGATCGACATGTATAATGTAGATAATCCAATGAGTCTGGTTGGCTATCTTGGGCGTGAACAATACGGGGATTTCCCGTTGATCTACGGCCAGGTTTTTACAGCCACTCCTGAAGAATATGCAGAGGGAGAAACTAAATACGTGAAAGGAAAGGATAAATATATCGTTGCAGGAAATGATGCCTCTCCGAAATATGCGGCAGAGGATATGATGCTGCTCCCAAGGGTTTGGGACGCAAGTAACGATCAGGGCCATGCTGATTTCTACAAGCGCTGGCTGAACCTGGAAGACGGGGAAAAGCCTAATCAGGCCGACAATATCAAGTGGGCACTGTCTTACCAGATCGGCTGGATGTACCTCCGCTATTTTGGATGGAACTTTGTAGGAAAGCAAAACGACCTCCAGGGATTCGGCAACGACCGTGACGGTAATACCATCACCGGGATTGCCGCCCTAGATAACTCTCTTCTCGGCAATCAGTCAAAACTTCCTCAAACATTAAGAGAGAATAAAGCCAACAATAAATTATTCGCACTACCATTGATTCTCGGACTCATCGGTTTGTTGTATCAGTACAAAAAAGATCGCCAGGATTTCTTTGTCACTTTCCTGTTGTTCTTCTTTACCGGCTTTGCCATCGTCTTCTACCTTAATCAGGCAGGCAACCAGCCACGTGAACGTGATTACGCTTACGTGGGTTCGTTCTACGCCTTCGCCATTTGGATAGGACTGGGCGTAATGCAAATCAAGGAATGGCTTCAGAAGTTCATGCCAGCCAATATTTCCAACTTTGCAGCTGCGGGCCTTTGCCTCCTGGCCGTGCCGGTGCTGATGGCTTCGCAGGAGTGGGACGACCATGATCGAAGCAAAAAAACCCTGGCCCGCGATCTGGCAAAAGATTACCTGGAAAGTTGTGCGCCAAACGCGATACTCTTCTCTTATGGAGATAACGATACGTACCCGCTATGGTACGCGCAAGAAGTGGAAGGCATCCGCAGGGATGTACGGGTGATCAATTATAGCCTGCTGGGTATCGATTGGTACATCAACCAGCTCCGGTATAAAATCAACGAAAGCGCCCCTATCGACATGGTATGGGATGCTGAAAAGATCGAAGGCAGCAAAAGGGATTTTGTGAGGTATTATGAGAAGCCAGGCATATCCGATCAAAACCGGTTCGTAGACCTCTATAGCCTGATGAAAGATTTCATTGGAAGCGATGAGCCCGCCAACCAGGTGCCCATGCAGGATGGCAGTTATATCAACTATTATCCGATCAAAAAAGTCAGTGTTCCTGTGGACATCAATACCGTAAGGTCAAACGGAACCGTAACCGCAAACGATAGTGTAGTAAGTGAACTGCGTTTTGAGATCTCGAAAAACATCCTGATGAAAAATGATCTGGCGGTGCTGAACGTGATCGCTGCCAACAAATGGAAAAGGCCGATCTATTTCACCTCACCAGGCTCTCAGGGAATGGGCTTTGATAACTACCTGAGGTCAGATGGGATGTCGTACCGCTTGGTCCCGGTTACCATTACTCCGCAAAATTCTGTGAATGCTGACTGGGCGAAGAATGTGTTGCTGACCAAATTCGCTTACGGCAATGCAGGAGCTAAAGGTGTTTACTTCGATGAAGAAAACAGAAGGCATTTGATCAGCATCAGGCAAGCTTATGCAGAAGCAGCAAGCAACCTGGCTGGCCAGGGCAGGAAGGAAGATGCAAAAGCGTTGCTGAACAAGGTAGACAAGGGAATGGACGAAGAAAATATGCCTTATGGACTGGTGAGTCGCGGTAACCAGCATAATATGGTCAGTATACAAATGGTGGAAGCTTCTTACAAAGCAGATGACCAGCAACTGGCTTCCAAGATCTCTGCCAGGGTTCGTAAGGACCTGGATGAACAACTGGCTTATTATGCCAATCTCGGTAACATGTCACTGCCGGAAATGAGGCAGGCTGTTCAGGATATCATGGAAAATAAAGCAGATAACTTAAGCGACAGGCAGAAAAGCATGTTCCAGGAGATGCGGATGGCTTTCGGCTTGAAAGATTACCTCGATAATATTGAAAGATCATTCAAAAATCCTGCACCGGCAGTATCTGAGACGCCCGGCATGATCAATAATAAGTAAGCCTTCCGGCCATAAAGCTGATTCCGGATTCCGGATTGCCTATTCCACGTTAAGAAACAGGAATGGCAATTCAGAATCCGGAATTTGTTTTAACTTACATCTCTTCCCGGCAATCAAGACCAACTGACTTCTTCTCACTATTAAACCGGAGCCATGAAAGGTTTTCATTTTACCCATTTTGATCCTGAGGATCAAAATAAAACAGCCTTTGAAAAGCTGCTTGATCTGTTCATGCAGTTGCTTACATATACGAGTGGCGATGTGAGTGAAGCCATGAACTGGTTGACGCAGCTCGACAAAAAATACCAGCTTACCAATGAAGAGTACGGGTTGGGTGACTTCATTGATGAGATGAAGGAAAAAGGATATCTTGACGAGAGCAACCAGACAGGCGAGATCAAGATCACACCCAAAACCGAACAGGGTATCAGGAAACGCAGCCTGGAGGAGATTTTTGGAAAATTAAAGAAGTCCAGATCCGGCGAGCACCATACGTTCAAGCCAGGTCAGGGAGATGATCTCAATCCCGAGACCAGGCCTTTCCAGTTCGGCGACATGCTTGAACAGATTGATTTTGTGAGCTCTATCAGGAATGCGCAGATCAATCATGGCATCGAATCGTTCCGGATGAATGAAGATGACCTGGAGATCAGGGAAACTGATTTTAAGACGCAGACCTCCACGGTGCTGATGATCGACATCTCCCACTCTATGATCCTCTACGGGGAAGACCGGATCACGCCGGCAAAAAAAGTGGCCATGGCACTCAGTGAGCTGATCACTACCCGGTATCCGAAAGACACGCTAGATATCGTTGTATTTGGTAACGACGCCTGGATGGTGGAGATCAAGGATATCCCCTACCTGCAGGTTGGGCCTTACCATACCAACACCGTAGCCGGCCTTGAACTGGCGATGGATCTGTTAAGGAGAAGAAAAAATCCGAACAAACAGATCTTCATGATCACAGATGGCAAGCCCACCTGCCTGAAGGTTGGAAAAAAATATTATAAGAACAGCTTTGGGCTCGACAGAAAAATCACCAGTCGTTGTCTGAATTTGGCGGCGCAATGCAAGAAGTTGAAGCTACCGATCACAACATTTATGATCGCAAGTGATCCTTATCTGCAAAAATTTGTTGCTGAATTTACGGAGACCAATAATGGAAAGGCATTCTTTGCCACGCTCGATAAACTTGGAGCATTTATCTTCAAGGACTTTGAAAGCGGGAAACGTAAAACCGTGTATTAAGGGAATAATATGATCAAAACATTAGGCGAACTACGTAAAAGCGGATACAAACCAAGATCGGTGAAAGAAGAAATCAGGGAAAACCTGATTAAAAAACTGAAGGCGGGTGACGAAACCTTTCCTGGGATCATTGGATATGAAGACACGGTGATTCCTGACACGGAACGCGCCCTGTTATCCCGGCACAATATCCTTTTTCTTGGTCTCCGCGGCCAGGCAAAAACGCGGATGGCGAGGCAGATGATCGATCTGCTGGATGAGCAAATTCCGATTGTAGAAGGCAGTGAAGTCAATGACGATCCTATGGACCCCATGTCGGGCTACGCAAAAAATCTGATCGCAGAAAAAGGTGATAAAACCCCCATCACCTGGGTACACCGAAGCGAACGATATGGAGAGAAACTGGCTACGCCAGACGTTAGTGTGGCTGACCTGATTGGAGATATTGACCCCGTGAAAGCAGCGAATTTGCGCTTAAGTTTTGCCGACGAAAGGGTGATCCACTATGGCATCATACCCAGAAGTAACCGAGGAATATTTGTGATCAATGAACTCCCGGATCTCCAGGCGCGTATACAGGTAGCCCTGTTCAATATTCTCCAGGAAGGAGACATTCAGATCCGCGGTTTCAAACTGAGGATGCCGCTGGATATATTGTTTGTGTTCACGGCAAATCCGGAAGACTATACGAACAGGGGTGCTATTGTTACGCCGCTGAAGGACCGTATTGAGAGCCAGATCCTGACCCATTATCCTAAATCGGTAGAACATTCCCTGGCCATTACAGAGCAGGAGGCCTCCGTGCATGAAGACCAGATCGCAAGGGTCAAAATCAGCGACCTCGTGAGGCGATTGATCGAGCAGGTTTCCTTCGAAGCCCGGAGCAGTGAGTTCGTGGATCATAAAAGCGGAGTCTCCGCGAGGCTTACCATTGCCGCGCTGGAAAACGCCTTTAGCGCTGCTGAGCGCAGGGCCATCATCAATAAGGAGAAGGAGACGCAGGTGTGGATCAGTGATCTGGTTGGTATTATCCCTTCCATTACGGGTAAAATAGAACTGGTGTATGAAGGTGAGCAGGAAGGCCCCTACCAGGTAGCTTATAACTTGCTGGAGAAATCATTCCGGACGATCTTCGGGCAGTATTTCCCAAGTCCGGATAACAAAAAGAAAAGAAATCGCGAAGGGGTGCCTGACGAGAATCCTTTCAGGAGCATCATCTCTTGGTTCGATAAGGGAAACAACGTGAACATGTTGTTTAATACAAAAGATGCCGAAAAGATCCAGTTGTTGTACAAAGTTGACGGGCTCTATGGACTCGTTAAAAAATTCTTCCCACAGGCATCAGAAAAAGAGCAGGCCCTGATGATGGAATTTGTTTTACACGGACTGAGTTCTCATTCCCTGATCAGCAAGAAAGTGTTGGAAGCGCGCATTGAGTTCAAGGATCTAATGGGTTCCATGATCAACCTGGGGCAGGAATCGGGCTATAAGGATGATGATGATGTGGATGATTATAGATAATTAGCTAATTGGCTCATTGGCTCATTGGCTCATTCTTTATGCAGAAAGACTCTAAAATTGAAAGAAATTTAGCGTAGCGAATGAGTCAATTGGTCCATGAGCTAATTAGCCAATTATATTGACCTCCCGCTCCAGCAGCACACCGAACATTTCCTGCACGCTGAGCAAAATTTCCTCGCTGAGTTCGTAGATCTCTCTGCCACTGGCCTTGCCATAATTGACAAGCACCAGGGCCTGCTTTTCATGCACGCCAGTATCGCCTTTCCGATAGCCCTTCCAACCTGCTTTCTCAATCAGCCAGCCTGCGGCGAGTTTGACCCTGCCTCCCGGGAGTGAATACCCTACTATATCCGGGTATCCCATTTTCAGCTCATCGAACTTGGCCTGATCCACTTCAGGATTTTTAAAAAAACTGCCTGCATTACCAATCACGGAGGGATCCGGAAGTTTGGATTTGCGGATGCTGATCACCGCATCCCCAATGGCACGTATGGAAAGATCCTGCACGCCCATTTTCTCCAACTCTTGGGCAATGGCACCGTAAGAAGTATGAAACTTCGGCTTTTTGTTGAGCCGGTAGGTAACTGAGGTGATCATGAACTCCCCTTTGTATCTGGTTTTAAATACAGAATCCCGATAACCAA